>SAMEA104315437__coassemble_178_pt1 | contig 61399 bp, 53 predicted proteins | sample SAMEA104315437__metabat2_high_PE_043 | metagenome-assembled genome bin SAMEA104315437 (sample SAMEA104315437) | gut metagenome | biome: Monkey gut; feature: monkey-associated habitat; material: faeces | place: China | collected 2013 | reverse complement strand
GCAGCCAGTCAAGATGCAGCCAGTCAAGATGCAGCCAGTCAAGATGCAGCCAGTCGAGATGCAGCCAGTCGAGATGCAGCCAATCAACTTGCTCTCACGCAAACAGCCTTAGGTCAAGCGGGTTCTTTCGACCATATAAGTATCCTCTGCGAGACTTCCTTGGAGAAGATTTTTTCACATATCCAACAGGTGGCTCCCGACATCGTGGTCATCGACTCCATCCAGACGATAGCCACGGAGGATGTGGATAGCAGTCCGGGCAGTGTCTCGCAAGTTCGAGAGTGTGCGGCAGCCTTGTTGCGATTTGCCAAGACCAGTGGCATTCCTGTCATCCTCATCGGACATATCAACAAGGAGGGAACATTGGCGGGTCCTAAGATCTTGGAGCATATCGTAGATACCGTCATCCAGTTTGAGGGCGACCAGCACTATATGTATCGCATCTTGCGAAGCATTAAGAATCGATTCGGAAGTACCTCAGAGTTAGGTATTTATGAAATGCAGCAAGGTGGATTGCGACAAGTGAGCAATCCTTCGGAATTGCTTCTCACGGAAGACCACGACGGACTGTCTGGCGTTGCCATCAGCAGTGCCATCGAGGGGGTTCGCCCTTTCTTGGTGGAGACGCAAGCCTTGGTTTCTACCGCTGCCTATGGCACCCCTCAACGTTCAGCCACGGGCTTCGACCAGCGACGACTCAACATGCTCTTGGCTGTGCTCGAAAAGCGAGTGGGCTTCAAGCTGATGCAGAAGGATGTGTTCTTGAACATCGCGGGTGGACTGAGGGTGACCGACTTGGCGATGGACTTGAGCGTGATAGCCGCCGTATTGAGCAGCAATGTGGACACGGCGATAGAGCCAGGCTGGTGCATGGCTGGCGAAGTGGGTCTGAGTGGCGAGGTTCGCCCCGTGAGCCGTATCGAGCAGCGTGTGGCTGAGGCTGAGAAACTTGGTTTCCAGCATATCATCATCCCGAAGTACAATTACTCAGGCTTCGACCATAAGAAATACAAGATAGAGATTCATCCTGTGCGAAAGGTGGAAGAGGCGTTGAGATGCTTGTTTGGCTGATGAGTGGTCTGTTGCATGGATTGTGATGAAACATGGATTTTTAGTTTAGCGGATAATCTGTGTAACTCATGAAACTATTATATTTGAAAAAACAAAGGATTCTAAACGATTATATTTGAGAAGATGAAGGATTCAGTTATTATTGTGAGCGGCGGTATGGATAGCATAACGCTGCTTTACGACAAGAAAGACGAGATTGCTTTGGGAATCAGTTTCAACTATGGTTCCAATCACAACGAGAAGGAGATACCTTTCGCCAAGATGCATTGCGAGCGATTGGGCATCAAGCATATCACCATCGATTTGGGATTCATGCACCAATATTTCAAGAGCAGTCTCTTGGAGGGTGCCGATGCCATCCCTGAAGGTCATTATGCCGACGACAACATGAAGTCTACCGTGGTGCCTTTCCGCAATGGTATCATGCTCAGCATCGCCATCGGTATCGCTGAGAGCAATAACCTGAAGAAGGTGCTCATCGCCAACCATGGAGGCGACCATACCATCTATCCTGATTGCCGTCCTGAGTTTATCGATGCCATCGACAAGGCTGCCGATGCTGGTACGTTCGTAAATGTGCATGTGTCAGCACCTTATACCAATATCACTAAAGCAGATATAGCACGTATTGGCAAGCGCTTGGGCATCGACTATGCAGAGACTTGGAGCTGCTATAAGGGTGGTGAGAAGCACTGTGGCAAATGCGGTACATGCGTGGAGCGCAAGGAGGCGTTGGCTGAGGCTGGCATCGAAGATACCACGGAGTATGAGGAATAATATCCCAAAAAGAAAAATCATAACAATATAAATATTGAAGAAATGAAAAAAAGTTTAGTTTTGAGCGCCGCCTTGATGTTGCTGTCTATGTCGGCTATGGCTCAGAAAGCCCCAAAGGCTAATTTCCAGTTGAAGGCTGATGTACAGAACTTTGCCAAAGACACGGTCTTGGTCTACAAGGGTCGTGGAGTCAAGATGGATACTGTATTGGTAAAGAATGGCAAGTTTACTTATTCTACCAATTTGGAGAAGCCAGAGATGTATTACTTCATGACTCCAGAGGCTTATCGCTCTAATGTGAGAAGAATCATCCGATTGGTTTGTGTCCCTAATGAGAAGGCTCAGGTTTCAGGTGATGCTCTGAATTCTTATTATGCTACAGGAAGCAAGTATTATCAGCAGTTCCATGAAATCGATACTTATGTGGATGAAGTTTCCAAGGAATTGAATGATTACGAGAAGTCTATCTCTGAAAAAATTAAGAATGGTGGCGACCGTGAGGCCCTCTTGAAGGAGTACAATGAGAAGGCACCAGCCATGGAGAAAGCTAAGAATGAAAAGGTGTTCGATTTTGTAGCAAAGCACCCTGATTATGAGGCTTGTGCTGAGTTGGTTACTAACTTCGATGACTTGAAGGATATGGAGAAGCTCGTTGGTTTGCTTTCTGAATCAGTAAAGAATGGTCGTATGAAGGCTTATTATCAGCCTATTATCGACAGAACCAAGAAGCAGTTGGAAGAGGATGAGAAGGCTAAGAAGCTTCAGGCTGCTGGCGTTGAGGCTCCTGACTTTACCTTGAAAGACATCCAGGGCAATGATTTCACCTTGTCAAGTTTGCGCGGCAAGTATGTGGTTCTCGACTTCTGGGGCTCATGGTGCATCTGGTGTATCAAGGGTATGCCTAAGATGAAGGAGTACTATGCTAAGTATCCTGGCAAGTTTGAGATTGTGGGTGTTGACTGCAATGATACGGAGGAGAAGTGGAAGGCTGCTGTGGAGAAGCATCAGTTGCCATGGAAGCATGTATACAACAAGCGTGGCGATGCCAATGATGTTTGTGAAAAGTATGCCATCCAGGGATTCCCTACCAAGATTATTCTCTCTCCAGAGGGTAAGATTGTGAAGACCATCGTAGGTGAGGATCCAGAGTTCTATACTTTGTTGGATGAATTGTTCAGCAAGTAATATGGGTTTAGCAAAGGCAGATGGCATGTTGGCATGGATTGGTTCAGCAATGGAAGATACTATGTAAATCTGAGAAATCTGCGTTGAAATAAGATAAATCGCCAAATATTTGCAAAAATATTTGGCGATTCCAGAAAAAAGTAGTACCTTTGCAGCCGCAAGTGATGGAAGTATCATTTGTAAATCGCGATTCGCTGTTAATACAGCACCTATAATTTGATAAGTTTGGTTCCGTAGCTCAGTTGGATTAGAGCAACAGCCTTCTAAGCTGTGGGTCTTGGGTTCGAACCCCAACGGAATCACACTATCAAGCAAAAAGCCAGGAATCTTTTCGATTTCTGGCTTTTTTTATGCTTTGAATGAAAGAATTATAAAATATCCAATGAAGAAGTCATGAAATATCCAATGAACGAATCTTGAAGATTCTGAGGGAGGAATTATAAAATATCCAATGAAGAAGTTATAAAAAAGGTTGTGTTGTCTGTAATGGCAACTCAACCTTTTCTTTCTTGAAACTATAATTGTCTGTAGTGTTGTTATTTTATTTTTTTCAGATAGCCATCTGCTCTTGTATCACCCAATTCCTTGGCTTTCTCCAAGTTTTTCTTGGCTTCGTCTTTCTTGTTGGTTTCCAGTTGCATGATGCCAAGAAGAAGGTAGCCGTCGGCGTACTCTGGGGCAATCTCGATACATGCTTGCGCTGCCTTGATGCCTTCGTCGTATCTCTTCACTCTGAGGTCGAGACTTGCCCATTCTGCGAAATAGGTAGGCTCCTTAGGATTCAAGTAGCAAGCACGGGCAATGTCGAGCAATGCCTGTTGCCACTGGCGAATCTTGGTCTCACACTTGAAACGGGTGTAGAAGAACGCATGGTCGATAGGGCGGGCGATGCTGTCATATTGGTTGTAATCTGCCAAAGCCTCACGGGTCTTGCCCAAGGCATCGAGATAACGCCCACGTGCCAAGTAATATGGAGCGACGTTCTTGGTGCGGCTTCCTACAGCCACAGCACTATCGAGGAGAGCCAATATCTCGGTATCGGAAGCTTTCAGCTGACTCTTGGATTGGGCTGCCTCGTAGTAAAGCTCGCCACTGTTGAGTGAAGTCTTGGTCAACTCCATGAAGATGTCGTAAGCTTTTTGGTAGTCTTTCTTGAGATAGTTGATTTGAGCTTCCTGGTGGCGATAGATAGGGTTCGCCTTGATGGCATTTGCCTTCTGGGCCTCTTCGAGTGCCTTGTCAGCGTTCCAAGCAGGGTAGATGGAATCACCACGGTAAGCCACTTTCTGATAGATCAACTCGGCATAGTTGGAATGTGACTCGTCTTTCTGAGCTGATTTCTTGATACTTTCCTGCATGGTCTTGTCTGCATTGGCAAAATCATCCTTGTTTGCCATGAGCGATGCTTTTTCCTTGTAGCCAAAAGGAGAGGTCGGAAATTTGCCGATAAACTCGTTTGCATACTTCATGTATTCGTCCGTGGTCTTCTGTCCCTTGACCAGTGCCATCATGGTGGTGGCATCTTGCTCTGTGTCTGGCAAGGCAAGGCGGATGCTTGTCTCGCGGAGTGCAGCGTCGAAGGTGGATAGACCTGTGACGTGCAACTGTTTGGCATAGTTGGCATCGATGGCGGTGATGGAACCATTGTTGTGCATGAGCGCAATCACCTGTCCGTCTTTGTTGACAAACGGGCTGCCCACGGCATTGTCAGGGGCGGTGGTGATGAAGATGTAGCAGTTGTAGGTGGAGTTGAACTGCTCTACGCTGCTGATTTCTTCCTGTTGGATAGGTGAATTCTTGATAGAATAAGGTACAAGCCACACTTTGTTGCCAGCTTCAGCAGGTTTGGTAGCCAAGGTTGCCGCAGGAGTGTTGCCGATGACTCTGAACTTTGCCATGTCGTACAACTCGTCGGCTCCCAATATGGCATCCACTTCCATGGATTTGCCGGTGGCATCCACGACAGTAGCCTTGACGGCACCGATGAAAGGCTTGAAAGTGCTGATGGCAGTACCCTTGTTGTCGATGAAGACACCTTGGGTGGCTGCGATGATGTTACCATCCTTGTCGAAGGTGGTGAGTGTAAATACGCTTTTGGCAACCTTCTGTACAGGACCTGGTTGCGCAAGGATGGTTGACACGCTGAGCATCAATCCCATCATAATCATATATAACTTTTTCATATTCTTTGTTAGTGTCATTTAGGGGAATCCCTGTAGTACATGTTTCATTTAAAGTTGCTCTTTAGCAACTCCTTGGCGTTGGCGAGAGCAGCGTCAGTGATGTCGCTTCCACTGAGCATCTGTGCGATTTCCTGCACACGCTCGTTGTCGTTCAGTTCCGTCATGCGACTGATGGTTCCCTGTTCGGTTTCCTCCTTGCTCACTTTATAGTGGTGTTTGCCCATGGCAGCTATCTGAGGCAGGTGGGTGATGGAGAGCACTTGTCTCTCGTGGTTGCCCATCTCCACCATGATTTGTGCCATCTTCTCAGCTATCTTTCCGCTTACGCCCGTATCGATTTCGTCGAAGATGATGGTAGGAAGCTTGACGGCTCCACTGATCATGGCCTTGAGCGAGAGCATAACACGGGCAATCTCACCTCCGGATGCCACTTGTGTGACGGGTTGGAGTGGGGTGCTCTTGTTGGCACTGAAGAGGAAGTTTACCTTGTCTACTCCATCCTGGCTCAGTGGTTTCTCATTGAGCTGGATGCTGAATCTCACATTAGGGATGCCGAGTGGGATGAGTCTTTGTTTCATCTCTTCCTCCACTTTCTTGGCTGCCTTCTCACGGATGAGAGTCAGCTTGTGGGCCTCTTGCTCAGCCTTGGCCTGCAATTGCTGCACTTCTTCTTGCAAGACTTCCAGATCCTCGTCGCCATTGTCGATGTGGGCAAGTTCTTCTTTTAGCTTCTCGTAGGTGGCAATCAGTTCCTCCACATCTTTCACGTGGAATTTCTGTTGTAGGGTGTTGAGCACGTCGATTCTGTCGCTGATGTTTTCCAATCGGGCAGGGTCGAAGTCAACGTGGTCTACTAAGCGCGTCACTTCCTCGGCGATGTCCTTGATTTCTATGTAGCTGGAGTCCATGCGGTCGGCGAGTTCTCCTACTTCAGGAAAAACATCCTTGATGTCTTGCAGTTGGGAAGAGGCGTCCTTGAGCTTTTCGAGTACGCTTCCGTCTTCGCCCGAAAGATGACTGTCTGCTTGGTAGAGGGCAGTCTTGATGTCCTCCGAGTGACTGAGGGTTTCGTACTCTTGTTCGAGTAGCTCTTGCTCGCCCGGTTGTAGGTGAGCCTCGTCAAGTTCCTTGAACTGGAATCTGAGGAAGTCTTCGTTTTCCCTATTCTTTGCTATCTCTTCTTTCAGTTTCCTGAGTTGCTCATCAGCTTTCTTGTAGGCTTGGTAGGCTTTTTGGTAAGTCTTCACTTGCGCCTGGTCTTGTGCGATGATGTCCACTACGTTCAGTTGGAAGTCTTCCTTTTGCAGCAAGAGGTTTTGGTGCTGTGAGTGGATGTCTACCAGTTGCTCTCCGAGCTCACGCATCTTGGTCAGCGACACGGGTGTGTCGTTGATGAAAGCCCTGCTTTTTCCTGCGGCAGTGAGTTCTCTTCGTATGATGGTGTCGGCCATGTCCTCGTCGATGTCATTGTCGATGAAGAATTGCTGCATGTCATAGCGAGAGAGGTCGAAATGCGCCTCGATGATGCATCTGTCTCTACCTGCTTTGATAGACTTGGAGTCGGCGCGGTTGCCGAGCAGCAAGCCGATGGCTCCAAGGATGATGCTCTTTCCGGCTCCAGTCTCGCCCGTGATGACGGAGAAGCCTGGATGCATCTCTATGTTGAGCTCATCGATGAGCGTGAAGTTCTTGATGTATAGTTGCTTGAGCATTGTTTCTGAATTATTGCTTAATCTTGTCTCACTTGGTACTTTTTCTTATCCCACTTGGAACTTTTTCTTATCCCACTTGGAACTTAATCTTAACTCCCACGTGATACTTTTTCTTATCCCGCTTGGTACTTTGTCTTTTCCCTCTTTATTGCTTAATCTTGTCCCACGAACTGTTCTGGGAAGGATTGATGGAGAAGAGAATCTCATAGATGCTCTCTTTCTCTTTCTGGGTTCCCTTTCCCTTGTAGATGTTGGCAAGTTCATCTTTCTTGTAGTCTGTCCAGATTTGTGGCAACAGGCTGAGTGGCTTGTTCTCTTTCGCCTTCTTCAGATTCTCTTCGATGGTTGTCGTGATTTCCGTGCGGCCACGATCGGCGTTGTTTGCCATCTCGTCGAGTCCCTTTCGATAGTAGTCGTATTGTAATTGTCGGAAGGGTTGCATGGCTCCGTCGATATAGTCGGAGATGATGGCATAGCGGTTGCGGCTGTCATCGAAAGCTTTCCAACCAGGGAAGTCGAGGTTCTGGGCATTGTTGGTGAGTTGCATGCATCTTTGCAATACATCCTCGCCGCCCATCGGTGAGAAGGTGTCGAGGTCAAGGCCGATGATGAGGTAAGCATAGTAGGCGAAGAGTGCCGTCAGTTGGTTGTCGAGGGTTTCCTCGTTGAACTCCAACTGGTCGAACTGTGCGAACTTGAATACAAAACTCTCGTCCACATTATTATATATGGTAGTGGTGTAGGCGGAGTTGTAGACGGGGCGGTTGGCCTGGATGAGTGCGCGGCAGGTAAAGGTGTTCTGGTCCTTGTCGTACTTGCTCACTGTTAGATTGAAGTTGCAGTTGATGCGCTCGTTCTTCTGAAACTGCAAATTGGTCCATTGGCGCTCGTTGACGAAGCGTTCGAGCGTCTGCTGCAGGTTGTCGAATACGGAGTTGTCCGTGCCCGAAATCTGTGCATGGTTGATGGTAATCTTGGCTTGCAGTTCCTGCGCAGCGACATTACCACAGAAGAGCAAGCTCGTCAATGATATCGCGAGCCACTTCAGTCTTTGGCTTTTTCTCATATTCTTTCTTTCCGTTTTCCGAAATGATGGTTATCTTGTTCTCGTCGGTTCCGAATGTGGTGCCTGGTACACGAGTGGAATTGAGCACGATGAAGTCGGCGTTTTTCTTCTTGCGCTTCTTCTCTGCGTTCGCTTCCTCATCGTTGGTCTCCAAGGCGAAGGCTACGATGCGTTGGTCTTCCTTCTTCATCTTGCCCAAGGCGGCAGCGATGTCGTGTGTAGGGACGAGACGGAGAACGAGATCATCTTTCTCACGCTTGATTTTCTTGTCGGCTATATCGGCTGGGCGGAAGTCGGCGACAGCGGCGCAAAGGATGGCTGCATCCGTCTGTTTTGCGAACGCTTGGGTGGTCGCCTGATACATCTCCTCGCAACTCTCCACATCAATGCGATGGATGGCGGGACTGCAAGAGAGTGATACCGGACCTGCTACCAATGTGACGTCAGCTCCACGGCGGAGACATTCCTCGGCTAAGGCAAATCCCATCTTGCCCGATGAGTAGTTGCCGATGAAACGTACCGGGTCTATCTTCTCGTAGGTAGGACCAGCCGTAATGAGGATTCGTCTTCCAGTTAGGTCTTTGCTTGTTTCTGCAAGACTGTCGGATTCGTCGTCTGATGCCTTGTTGAATAGGCTGTCTCGATGGTTTTGTATATCTTGCAAGTCGAAGTACTTGTCCAAGTAGTCTATGATGACCTCAGGCTCTTCCATGCGCCCCTTTCCCTCTAATCCGCTGGCGAGAAAACCGGATGCTGGTTCCACGATGAGATTGCCATACTCCTTGAGTTTCGCCATGTTGGCTTGTGTGGAAGGGTGCTTGTACATGTCGAGGTCCATGGCAGGTGCGACAAAGACGGGGGCCTTCATCGACAGATAGGTGGTGATGAGCATGTTGTCAGCGATGCCATTTGCCATCTTTCCCATGGTAGAGGCGGTGCATGGCGCAATGAGCATGGCATCTGCCCAGAGACCAAGGTCGACATGGGAGTTCCATGTACCGTCACGTTGTGAGAAAAACTCGCTGACTACAGGCTTATGGGTCAAGGCGGAGAGGGTGATAGGGGTGATGAACTCCCTGCCTGCAGGTGTGATGACCACCTGTACCTCTGCGCCTCGCTTGATAAGTCCTCGTATGATGAGGCATGACTTGTAGGCTGCGATGGAGCCCGTGATGCCCAATACGATTTTCTTTCCTTTTAACATAGATGGTTTCGTTTATTTGCCCATGCGCTTGTTGAACTCGCGCAAGCGGATGCGGGTGAGTACTTGCTTGGTGTTGTTGGTGAACTCGCTGCCCAAGATCCAAGTATAGTAGCCTGGGTCCTTGGTGAGAATCTCCGCTACATCCCAGCCTTTGTACTTGCCGAAGTTGAACACCTCGTGCTTGCGTGGCTCTCCATTCTCGTCGAGCACGACCTGGCCATTGGCATCTTTCACGTCTTGCCAGATGATGCGACCGGCGAAGTCTACATTGTCGTTTTGCTTTGACCATTTGGCCAACTCGTCCATGTCGTTGTTGATGACGCGGTCAGGTTCTTCTTGTACGCCAGGTGCGTACTTGTCAAGCTCACCCATCAATACACGATAAGTGGCTTCGGTATCCTGGTCGGAGCGGTGGGCCTCGAAGTCTTCCTCCATCTTTCTGCCGCAATAGAATTTGTAGGCTGCGGCAAGGTTGCGTCTTTCCATCTTCATGAAGATGGTCTGTGCGTCGATGAGACGGCACTTGGAGAAGTCGAAGTCGATGCCGGCACGGAGGAACTCCTCGGCGAGCATTGGCACATCAAAGTGGTTGGAGTTGTAACCAGCGAAGTCGCAACCCGTGAACTCTTGCTCGAAAGTGGCTGCCATCTGCTTGAAGGTAGGCTTGTCCTTTACCATCTCGTTGGTGATGCCAGTCAGCTCTGTCACTTCTTGTGGGATTGGCTTGCATGGATTGATATGGTAATCCTTGCGCTCCTCGGTACCGTCTGGATATACCTTGATGTAAGAAATTTGTATGATGCGGTCTTTGACGAGGTCGAGACCTGTGGTCTCTAAGTCAAAGACAATGAGAGGCTTTTTAAGATTTAGTTTCATTTTACTTAAATTCTTTCTTTTATAAAAGATGTAATGTGAATTCTTTCTCTTTATAAAAAGGTGATGGATTCTTAACTTGCATTAAGAATCCATTTTAGTATGAGTTTTGCTCGCTATTGCCTATTAGTCGTTGAGCAACATAGGCATGAGGAGCATCAGTACGTCTTCGTTCTCAGGCTGTTCTGCAGGAACGATGATACCAGCGCGGCTTGGGTCTGCAAGTTGGAATACAACTTGGTCGCTGTTGAGGTTGTTGAGAATTTCCTGCAAACTGCTGCCCTTGAATCCGATGCTCAAGTTAGAACCTGCGTTCTCGCAAGAAATCTGCTCCTTGGCTGATGTCGCGAAGTCTACGTCCTCAGAAGATACCTCCATGTGACCATTCTCGATGCGGAGACGTACCAACTGGCTGCTCTCGCTGGCGAAAGGCATCACGCGGCGTAAAGCACTCATGAGGGCCTTGCGGTCTACCGTCACCTCGTTAGGGTTGTTAGGAATCACAGAGTTGTAGTTAGGGTAGCGTCCTTCGTAGAGTACGCATCTCATCTTGCCGTCTGCGAAGACAATCTCTGCGCTTTTGTCGTCAAACTTGATGGTGACGTCACCTTCCTCGCGAGAAAGAATGTTCTTCAAAAGTGTGGCAGGCTTCTTTGGCAAATCGAAAGAGGCTGGTGTCTCGCTCTTGATGGAGAAGTTCTTGTTGCGTACCAACTTATGTCCATCGCTGGCAACGATGTTGAGTGAGTCTGGTGTCAAGTCGAAGTAGATACCGTTCATCACTGGTCGCAACTGGTCGTTGGCAGTGGCGAAGATAGAACGTGAAATGTTATCAATGAGGATTGCTGCATCAATGTGTACTGTGGTTGCAGCATCGTTAACGCTCTGGGTACGAGGATATTCCTCTGCATTCTGTGCAGTAAAGTTGTAGAGACCATTCTGGTATGAGAGCTTCACGGCATAGCTGTCGGTATCGATATCGAAGTTGAGTGGCTGTTCTGGGAGTTCCTTGAGTGCATCGAGGATGACACGATTAGGGATACAGAACTCGCCTTCGCCCTCACTTTCAGTGAGTTCAATGCTTGTCTTGATGATGTTATCACTATCACTGGCGGTGATATTCATTTCGCCGTTGGCGATTTGGAACAAGAAGCAGTCAAGGATAGACAGAGAACTTTTTCCGCCAATCACCTTGACCAACATGTTAAGTTTGCTGCTTAAAGCAGTGCTGGATAATGTAAATCTCATGAGTATTTCACTTTTAATTATTATCAATTGATGTATTATGAGTACAAAAATACAAAAAATCTCGCTTATGGGCAAAAAAAACAAGAAAATGTTTTATTTTTTGAACTATTTTTAGTAATTTCGCAGACGAAAAGGATAAAATGCTTCCTTTTTCTAATAGAAACATTTTTATAAATATAAATATATGGATTTACAAGGAAAGGTTATTGCCGTTTTGCCAGAAAGAAGCGGTGTCTCTGCAAGAGGAGAGTGGAAGGCTCAGTCGTTCGTTATCGAAACTCATGAGAACTATCCAAAGAAGTTATGTTTTGATGTATTTGGTGCTGACCGTTTGGCCCAGTTCAATATACAGAGTGGTGAAGAAATCGTAGTATCTTTTGACATCGACGCTCATGAGTATCAGGGTCGTTGGTTTAATAGTATACGTGCATGGAATGTGCAGCGTGTGGATCCTAATGCCGTTGCAGGCATGATGGGTGGTGGCATGCAGCCTGGTTCTCCATTCCCACCAATGGGTGGTGTTGCTGGTGCGGCTCCAATGGGTGCAGCTCCTGCGGCTCCTGCTGGTGGTGCTACTGCTCCATTCCCTCCTGCTCAGAATGCTGCTGGTGCGGCTCCTGCTGAGGGTGGTAGCGCAGACGATTTACCATTCTAAACGATTTTCATCAAGAAAAATGCCTTTTGAGATTTCCTCAAAAGGCATTTTTTTTCTTCTCTTCTCTTTTCATTTTATCCTTATTGCTCCCTTTTTCTTTTCTTTCTTTTTCGCTTTTTATTCCCTTTTCTTATTCTCTTTTCCTCATTTCGAAAAATCTCTTCGAGGCAAGGAAGAACAAGGCTACGCTGCAAGCATTCTCCATCGCCACCATCCAAAACGTAACGTTATAGTTGAAGTGTTCTGCGACAACACCTCCCAGCAGGCAACCAATACCAAAGCCTAAGTCCCATCCGATGAGGATGCTGCTGTTGGCTGTGCCTCTTTCGTCGTGTCTCGCTACATGGATGAACATGTTGAGGAAGGCTGGGTAGAGGTGTCCATTGCCTAATCCGATGAGGGCTGCGCTCAGATAATACGCTATCGGATGATGCCATGCCACAAACAGGATGAAGCCTATCAGCGACAAGCACATTCCTTCTGCTGCGTTCTGTGTTAACTTGCCTTGGCTCAGAGCCTTGCGACCTTGCAGGCGAGAGGTGAAGAGTCCGATGGACAGCAAGGCAAAATAGGTGCCGGTGCCTCCCGTGATACCCAACTCCTCCTTGCTGTAGATGGCGAGGTAGTTGCTAAGTACTCCCCAGCAAAAGCCAAACATCGCAATGTTGATAGCCAACAGCCAGGCTCTTGTCAGGAAGAATCTGTCTAAGGAGAGCTTTTCCTTGTTCTTGATGATTTCTTTCTCTGGCAGCTGGATGGTTCCAGCGATGACAACGGAGGCAATGGCAACGAAGAAAGCTATCCAGAACAATGCCATGTAGCTGCCTACCATGTCGTGGAGATAGATGCCCACCGATGGAGCTATCGCCATCGCAAAGTTGTTGCTCAGTCCATATAATCCGACTCCCTCGTTGCGCCGACTTGAAGGTAAAACGTCAATGGCACATGTGCTGTTGGCTACGGTCACGGCTCCAAAAGGTGCACCGTGGAGAGTACGACAGATGGCAAACATTAGGATGGTGCTTGCTGCTATATATCCTGCGAAGAAGATGGCAAAGCCACATAGGCAGATCATCAGTACTTTCTTTCGAGAAAAACTATCTACCACATAGCCGCTGAAAGGACGGATGATAAGTGCTGCCACGGTATAGCCGCTCAGTACGATGCCTATCGTGTCTTTGGTCGCACCAAAGCTCTCGCTCAGATAGAGTGGAAGCAAGGGTGTAAGAAGGTAGAAGGCGAAATACAACAAAAAGTTTGTTGTCATCACCTTTATGTAGTTTGCATTCCAAAGTTTATCTTGACTTTCAACCATTACTTAATTTCGTATTTATTACAGTTTGCTCTCTCATAAGGTTCCTTGGAAACTTAATGGGTAGTTCTACCTTATATTATAGCTCCAACCTTATATTATAGCTCCAACCTTTAGTAAAGTTTCTACCTTATGGTATAGTTTCTACCTTATGGTATAGTTTCGACCTTATAGTATAGTTTCGACCTTATAGTATAGTTCCTACCTTATCGTACGGTTTTACTTTTGTTCCTCCAACCAAGCATCGATGAGTCTTCTTGCGATAGAAAGCTTCTCTGGTAAGATAGGGAGATTGTCTTTGGAGAACCATTTACCTCTGGAAAGTTCCTCCTTCTGCAGATGAATCTCGCCATCCACATAGTCGGCGGTAAAGCCAATCATCAGACCACTTGGATATGGCCATGGCTGTGAACCGAAGTATTTTAAGTTGGTGATAGTCAGCCCCGTCTCTTCCATGACCTCACGGTGTACTGCTTCTTCCAAGCTCTCGCCCGTCTCTACGAAACCGGCTACAAGACTATCGAAGTTACCCTTGAAGTTACGAGCGTGTACGAGAAGTACCTCATCGCCTTTGTGGATGAGAACGATGATGGCGGTGGCAAGTGAAGGCCAAACCTGTTTCCCGCAGTTGGTACATTTTTTGGAGATGTCGGTAGCCATTTCCATAGGTGCACCACAAACGCCGCAGAAGTGTGTGTTCTGATCCCAATAGTTGAGCTCTTGGCATTTGCCAGCTTTCTGATACAATTCTGGGGAGAGCTTATAGTAGCTTGGACGGAGACCGCACATCTCGAATCTTGGATTGTCAGTAACGGGTTGTGGAATGGTGAAAGTTTTCACTTCCGTGCCATCTTCCATAGGGGTAATATTGAGGATATGTGTCCAAGGCTTAGTTGCGATTGGACATTCCTCGCAACAAGGAATCGTATAGGTTCCGTCTTCTTTTTTTTCGAGCAAGAGGTCAGTCTTGCAGAATATAAACCAATATTTCATCATTTTTTATATTTTTCTCTTAATTAACTTGTTGGCGGAAGGTAACTACTCTTGCCATGGGGCTGAGTAGTTACGGAATTAAACCTCGCCTAAATTAATTGTTTTTTTTCGGAAAAAGAATCTTGGCATCCCTCTCCGCGGCAGGTTTTGTCCACTCTTCAGGAACAAATCGCCAATTATTGTTGGCTTTAGCCTCAATCACTCCCATTTTCTCGATTTCCTCCATGAGATAATATCTCTGGTCTCTCTCGCTTCGGTAGATGATACGGCTGTCGAGACTATCCTTAGGAATGCCTGCACCACGGGTGAGGAGCTCGCCGCCACCATTGCCACGGTAACTGTTTACTGCCACGGTATACCATTTCTTCTCATCGAAAGGCTGTCCATTGCTCATGCGGAGAATCTTCACCTTCTCGCCATCAGGCTTGGTGACATCTACCTCATAGTCGATGCCGGCGGCACTGTCGAAGTTGAATGAGAAGTTCTTGAATCCTAATCGTTGTTGATCGCCGTATGTCTTCTCGTCAAGCATCAGCAAGTGGTCGTCAGGACTCTTCATCGTGTTCACCCAGAGGTCATAACTCATTTCCAAGTGCTTGCGGATCTCCTCACCAGTGAGGCGCATCACGTAGAGCTGGTTCTCATATTTGTATAAGTTGAACATGTCGCTGACGTGGAGTGGACCAGCCTTGATGACTGCATCCATCTGGAGAGGAGCGTTGAAAGCGATGTCTGCCTTGGTCATCTGGAGCATGAGATTGAGGATGAAGTCGTTGAAGGCGCAACTGCCGAAGAACGACTCACGGCTATAGATGGTGTTCTTGAAGGTGCCAATCTGCTTGTTTACATACTCGTTTACCTTGTCCATCTGAGGCTTGAAGGTAGCCATAAACTTTTCGTCTATCTGACATTTTGTCACATCAGCAATTTTTCCGTCCACGGTCTTGTTCTGAACGATGTGTGCCATCTTTCCTTTCACCTTGTGCTCGTCGATGGTGACGGTAATCTCGGCGTCTGCTACACTGATGGCGTTGTTGGCAGGGTCGAGGCATACCACTTGCTTTCCTTCCACGTTGGTAATCTTTTCGCAGCATCGGGTATGGTCGTGACCGAAGAGAACCAAGTCGAATCCTGGTACTTCCTTAGCTACTCGCAAAGAGGCATCTTCTTCATAATCAGCCGTTTTGATACCGCCATCCTTTCCACTGTGGAAGAGACCGATGATGACATCTGGTTGCTCGTTGTCCTGGAGATATTTCACCCATTGCTTGGCACTCGTTACCATGTTCTCGAAGCGAAGACCACTCCATAGGTTCTCTGTCAGCCAGTTAGGGATGGCTGGCGTGAGCATACCGAGTACGGCAATCTTCACACCCTCACGGTTCAGGATGGTGTAAGGCTTAACGTAAGGCTGGTTGGTCTTCGTGTCGATGATGTTGGCGCCAAGCACAGGGCAGTTCAGTTCGCTTACCCACTTGTCGTAAACTTTATGTCCAGTCTCAACGTCATGATTGCCAAATGCTTGTGCGTCATACTTCAAGTAGTTGACCACATCGGCAGCTACATTGCGCTCATTGGTGTTGATATAGTTGTAGAAGTAGCAAGTAGGCTGTCCTTGTAGGATGTCGCCATTTTCCAAGAGGATGAGGTTCTCCTTGTAGGTCTGTCGCAGTGAGTCGACGTAAGAGGATACACGGGCTAAGGACCCAGCCTTAGGCTTACGGTTGATGAAATCGTAAGGGAAGAACGAGCCGTGTACATCACTTGTCTCGATGACTCTAAGCTTGACTGTACGTTGTTTTGCCATAATTACTTGCGGATTAAGAGTTAGCGCCATGAGTAGCGCAGCCATTATTTTTTTCATATTAATCTTGTTTTATATTTACAAATTTTGAATATAGTTTCCTTTGCGATCTATTATATGTGTATCCTTACCTTATATAATATGTGTCGCTATATAATAATGTGTCACTTCGGCATTTTCGTTGCAAAATTACAAAAAAGAAATGATACGGCATAATTTTTGTTGTTTAATTGTCAAAAACAATAAAAATGGAGGATTAAAACAATGGCATTTGTAGATTATTACAAGATTCTCGGTGTAGACAAGAACATTCCTCAGAAGGATGTTCGAGCTGCTTATCGCAAGCGCGCAAAGCAGTTCCATCCCGATTTGCATCCTAACGACCCGAAGGCGAAGGCAAAGTTCCAGGCCTTGAACGAGGCGTATGATGTGATTTCTGATCCTGATAAGCGAGCCAAATACGATAAATATGGTGAGCAATGGAAAAATGCCCAGGCTTATGAACAAGCGGGCGGCTTCGGAGGCTTCGGTGGAGGAGCCGGAGGAGGTGGAGGCAATCCTTTTGAAGGGTTCGATTTCAGCAACTTTGGTTCTGGAGGCAGTGGCTTTAGCAGTTTCTTCGAAAACCTCTTTGGTGGTCGTGGACGCCGTTCTGCTGGTGGTAATGCTGGTGGTTTCGGCGGTAATGCTGGTGGCGGCTTTGGTGGCTTCGGCGGCGGTGCTGGCTATGGCGCAGGTGCTGATTTCGGCACAGGTGGTTGTGGCGGCAACTGCGGTCAAGGTCAACGCCAAAGTACTGGCGAGATGAATATGAACGTCAACATCGATATGTATACAGCCTTGCTGGGTGGTGAAGGAATCATCAAGTTGAGCAATGGTACTAAAATTAAGTTGAAGATTAAGCCAGAAACCCAGAATGGCACGAAGGTTCGTGTGCGTGGCAAGGGCTACGACCGAGGCGATGGAACCTTTGGAGACCTGATTATCACCTACAATGTGAAGTTGCCTACGGGATTGAATGAGCGTCAAAAGGAATTGTTAAAACAAATGAAGGAAGCCAAATAAGGCTTCCTTCATTTGTTTTTTATTTTGTTGTTAGAATAGCTTTCTTGCTGTTGCAATCAGCTGCAATTTTATAGTTTTTATCTTATCGTTGTAGACTTCATTTATTCTGCTGTTGCAGTAATCTTCACCATGTTGAAGGCAGATATTTTTCCATCAGGTGATACCGTTGCGGTAATCTTGAAGTCGTTGTCGTGCTTTGTGCCGTCTGTCTTTGTAACTTCCTCACGTGCAGAGAAGTTTACCTGGAATTCATATTCCTGGTCGCCTACCTCGCGCTTCTTGATTTTGTAGTCGTTTGCTAAGAACCAGTTGATGTTGTTCACATCTTCCTTGTAGAGTTTCTGCATGAATGTGACTACATCCGACTTTGTGGCTGATGACTTTCCTAAGAGTGAAGACAGTATGTCCTCGCAAGTGGCGGTTAGACCGTCCTCATTACGAGAGTTGATGCTCTGGAAGAACTGGCGGAAGAGACCGCTTATCATCTGTTTCTCTTCTGGTTGAACCTCGCTGCTCTTGATTTTCTTCAGAGCATCCTCAGCTTCCTCTATGTGTGTGCCGTCTGCGTGTGCGTCGAGATAAGCCTGATAGCTTTCTGGTGTATTGGTGTTAGAAGCCACCTGCCAGTCGATGGAGTCAATCTTGTTCCATACCTCTTGCTTGTGAGGAGAGTTCGGATATTTCTGGAGATATGCTTCCAATGCTTCCTTAGAACCGCTTACTAAAGCGTTGGTCCAGTCTTGGTCGCCCTGTTGCAACAAGTTGAGGTGAGCCATGATGGAGTCGCGGTGGGCTTCGTCTGCGTCCTTGTAGGTGTCAAGGTAGCTTTGCAGCACCATAGGGTCGCTGCTCTGCATGGCATATTCATAAGCTTCCTGCTCCTTGTTTTTGTTGGCATTGTCATAGAAATAATACATGATGCCACATACAAGTACGGCAAAGATGAGGGAGATGATGAGGATGGAGCGGTTGCTCTTCTTCAGTTTTTCTCCTGTTTGTGGGTTTTGACCATTGTTTGTGCCGTTGCCACTACCATTGTTGGCACCATCGTTACCTCTATTGGCTGCATTGTTGGCAGTACTGTAGGCACTTCCACTTGTTCCTTCTTGTGTCCTTTGCGATCTCACTTGTTGCTGAATGCCTGTCGCTTGGGATTTAACAGGGGGAGTAGGCGGTGTAGGAGGCATAGGATTGTTGAGTGTAGGAGGCACAGGAGGCTGGCTTTCGAAGGTAGGGCGATGGCAGTTAGGGCACATCTCCTGGTCTTTGAAGTAAACCTCGCCGCAGTTAGGGCATTTGATGACCTTTCCAGCGATTTCTACGCCGCAACTTGGACAAACGGGTGCTTTGTCACTGATTTGATGTCCGCACTCAGGACATTTTATAATAGCCATAATATTTTTTGTTATTTAAAATTAATATTCGTATTTAAAACTCTTGTCGCTCATTTGAAGTGTCATTACACATTAGAAGTGTCATTGCTCATGATGACGTCTCATTCTCATGATGACGTCTTGTCATTGCTCATTTGACGTCTCATCTGTGTCGGAATCTGATTTCTCGCAGTCGATGCTTTCCCATGAATCGGCTTTTGTCTACATAACCGTTCACGCCGTTCAGTCGTCCTTTTCCTGTATATTGCCACATCTCGAAGTCTCTGCCATCTCTGAGCACAGGCTCTCGTTTGGTGTACTGGGCTATCATGAGTTTGTAGCTGTTGAGTTTTCCGAGCAGGTAGTTATCATAGAAGTTGGCACCCGTATAGATGAGGGGCTTTTGGCGATAGGCTTTCTCTACTAAGTGCAGGAATTTGAAGAGGGAGTCGCAGAACTCCTCGGTAGCCATGCCACTCTTGGTCTCGACATCTATCATGGGGAGCAGGTCTTGGTCGCCAGGGCGACATTGTGCCATGAAGTTTTGGAGTTGTGTCTCTTGTGGAATACGGGCACGATAGAAGTGATATGATCCTACCTTGAGTCCATATCGATGAGCCAAGTCTATGTTTTGCTTGTATTTGCTGTCCACGTTGGTGCCTCCTTCTGTGGCTTTTAGGTACACGTAAGCCATCTTGGAGTTGTCGCCCACAGTTTCCCAGAACACGTTGCCCTGGTAGTGGCTGAGGTCGATGCCGTGAACGTGTTGGCATGTGTCCTCGCATTGTACTTGTGCGGAGGCATTTATTGCCAATATTGTCGTTATGATTGCTATTATGATTCTTTTCATAATTGCAAAGTTACTAAATTCGTCTGAAAAACCTATCAGATGCTGACGTTTTTTATATATATTTTATATTTCAAGCTCGCTATTGGGGCTGTTGGCTGATATTCTCTAATGGTGAGTTGAAAACTGCAATCCATTATTCTTGGAGCGGTGGTAACCACGATTCCTCTGTTCTGAGAGTGGGTGAAAGCGATTATTCCTCAATTTCCGAAAGGGAGTTGAAGAAATTGTTCAGGAAATTACTGGTCGTCTCTATCGGGGCATATCCGAAGAATCTCATGCTTCTTCTTAGGTTCTTTCTCATGGTGCCACCCGTGGTGTGCACGAATCCCACTTGCGACTGCTGGAACTTGATGTCCTCTTGGTCCTTGATGTTGTAGTAGAGCGAACGGAGGGTCAGTTTGTAAGCGCCTGGCTCCACATGGTGTACAAATGGTAGCTCGTCTTGCTCAAAGTCGAAGAACTTGATCAATACGCTCCCTTGCAACTGCGCCATTCGCTGGATGTGTAACTTCCTCAGCCAGTTGTCCAACTTCACGAAGTCCACCTTGTCGCCTCGTGTCCTCAAGTATTGTCCTAATTGGATGATACCCCTCAGGCTGATGGTACCGGAGAGCATGGCGTTAACGTTGCTTACGATGATGCGAAGCAAGTAGATGGTTTCGACGGAGGTGTCGATGGCATGGCGCTCGGATGTCTGAATCTTGTTGAGGCGCTTGTTGAGAAAACTATTGTGCATCATCACCTCGCCTGAAGGCACATCGTTCAGGTTCTTCATCATTTGGGCTATCTTCTGCTTCTTGAAGGTAGTCATCGGCTCCAAGTCTTCTTTTGTCTCGAAGTTCTCAGAACGAAGTTTCGTGAAAAGGTTTCTCTGTAAAAAGTCCATCGCTATTTTAAAATTAATAATTAATGATTGGGCTGGTGCCGTTCCAACTTTTGGATTCCTTAACTATATCTCTTCGGATAACGGAAGAGGATGGCGAGTAGGGCAGCGATGCCAATAGCCATAGGATAATATAAATAAGGTATGATGTCGAGTGGGTTCAAGCCTGATAGTCCTGCAGCTAAAAGCATTTGTACACCGTATGGTATCAATCCTTGCACCGTGCAAGAGAAGGTGTCGAGGATGCTTGCCGCCTTGCGGTTGTCTACTCCAAACTTGTCGCCTATTCTCTTGGCGATGTTGCCCACGGTGAGGATGGCCACGGTGTTGTTGGCGGTGCAGATGTTGACCATCGATACGAGGGCGGCGATGGATAACTCTGCGCCTCGCTTGCTGCCCACGTGCGATGTCATCTTCTTGATGATAAAGTCGATGCCACCATTCTCGCGGATAATCTCCAACATACCACCAGCCATCATGGCGATGATAATCAGCTCTCCCATGCCGATGACACCATTGCCCATGGCAGAGAACCAGCCGAAGAGATCGTAGGAATTTGTTGTGCCCATGGTGGTCATATCTGTTCCTAAATAATGGAAGCCGATGCCGATGATGCCGCATAGAATAGTGCCGAGGGTGAGCACAGCCATCACGTTCATGCCGCAGATGGCAGTGACGAGCACCACGATGTAGGGGAGCACCTTGAGGTATTCCACCTCGCCAATGTGGGTTGGGGCCTTGGTTCCTGCACCGAGAAAGCCATAGATGGCAAGGATGATGATGGCGGCAGGCACTACGATGAGGGCGTTCACCCTGAACTTGTCACTCATCTGGCAACCCTGCGTCTGTGTGGCAACGACAGTGGTGTCTGAGATAAAGGAGAGGTTGTCGCCGAAATAAGCTCCACCCACGATGATGGCGACTGTGAGTGCGAGGTTGGCGTCCACGGAGTGGGCGAGACCGGCAGCGATAGGTACGAGAGCCACGATGGTTCCCACGCTCGTTCCTATCGAAAGCGATATGAAACAGGCAGCGAGAAACAGGCCTGGCAATATCAGGTTAGCAGGCAATAGGCTGAGGGCTAAGTTGACGGTGGCGTCCACGGCTCCCATCGCCTTCGCTGAAGCGGCAAATGCACCTGCCAGCACGTATATCCAGAGCATGAGCATCAGGTTGTTGGCTCCAGCTCCACGGCTGTAAGTGTCGATGCGTTTCTTGATAGGCATGCCGCCAGAAATGGCAACGGCATAGATACTGGATACCATGAATGCCACGGTGAGTGACAAACTCGTGTCCTTATGGCTCTCGTCTGCGGAATATCCCGTGAAGAGGGCTATCATCCCAATCAATAAAAACAATGGCGATAAAGCCAAAAGTCCTTTTTTGTTGCTCATTTCTCTATTAATATTTCTCTATTTAATATTATATTATAAAAGGTGAGGAGTTATTTAATATTATATTATAAAAGGTGAGGAGTGGAATATATATTATAGTGGTGAATATATATTATAAAGATGAAGAGTGGAATTCTTTGCGTCTGGATTTCTCTCTCTTCTGCATTTGAATTCTTCACTCTTCACTCTTTGTTCCTTATTCTTTGATTATAGTGTCACTCCATTCTTGAAGATGGAGATCTCACGATAGCCATTGTACTCGTTGCGAGCCTCCTCGCCACTTGCCACGGCGATGATCTTGTCGATGAACTTACGCACGAGGTCTTTCATCTCTGTGCCTTCCACCAATTCTCCGGCATTGAAGTCAATCCAGTTAGGCTTGTTCTTAGCCAAGTTGCTGTTGGTGGAAATCTTCATTGTTGGTACGAAGGTGCCGAATGGCGTGCCACGTCCAGTGGTGAAGAGAACCAACTGGCAACCAGCTGATGCCAAGGCAGTAGCTGCCACGAGGTCGTTGCCTGGTGCAGAGAGCAGGTTCAAGCCTGTGGTCTCCAAGCGGTCACCATACTGCAATACGCCGCTCACTGGGGCGCGACCGCACTTCTGGGTGCAACCCAAAGCCTTGTCCTCAAGGGTAGAGATGCCACCAGCCTTGTTGCCTGGAGAAGGATTCTCGCCCACAGGCTCGCCATGGCAGAGGAAGTACTCCTTGAAGTCGTTGATGAGATGAACGGTCTTGTCGAACAATTCCTTGTTCTCGCAACGGTTCATGAGGATGGTTTCTGCGCCAAACATCTCTGGCACCTCTGTCAGGATGCTGGTACCGCCCTGTGCTACGAGCCAGTCGGAGAACTCACCTACCAGTGGGTTGGCGGTGATGCCGCTGAATCCGTCGGAACCACCACACTTCAAGCCTACGCGCAACTTGCTCACTGGTACGTCCTCGCGCTTGTCTTCCTTTGCCTTCTGGTAGAGGTCGCGGAGAATCTTCATGCCTTCCTCCAACTCGTCACCCTCAACCTTCTGGGTTACGAGCAACTTGATACGGTCCTTGTCGTAGTCGCCAAGCATCTCCATGAAAGCGTCTGGCTGGTTGTTCTCGCAACCGAGTGACAATACGAGCACAGCGCCTGCGTTTGGATGCAAGCAGATGTCACGCAACACCTTGCGGGTGTTCTCGTGGTCGCCAGAGAGCTGGGAGCAACCGAAGTTGTGGTGCCAAGCATGGATGGCGTCGATGCCCTCGCTGTGGGTCTCGTTCTTGAGCAATTCCACTAACTTCTCAGCCACGCCGTTGACGCAGCCTACGGTTGGAACCACCCAAATCTCGTTTCTCACACCTACCTCGCCGTTCTTGCGAACATAGCCCTTGAAAGTGCGGTTCTCCTGCTGGATGTTCAACTGCTCGTCTACAGGATTATAAGTATATTCCAAAGTACCGGCAAGGTTGGTCTTGAGGTTGTTCTCGTTGACCCACTCACCCTGTTTCAAGTCTTGCTTGGCATGACCGATAGGGTAGCCGTACTTGATGATGTCTTTTCCCTCAGGTGCGTCGTCGATGAGCACCTTGTGGCCAGCAGGAGTATCCTGCAAGAGGGTGATGCTTTTGCCATCCACCTCGATTACCTCGCCCTTCTTCATGGGGCGCAAGCAAACCACTACCGAGTCGGCAGGGTTAATCTTGATAAAGCTTGATAGTTCCATTGTAGAATGTCTTTTGTAATTGTTTCTTATTTTTTATATAATGTTTTTGTAAACTTAGATTTGCGTTCTCTGATAGAAGTCCACGTTCTCCTTCATCAGCAGTTCGATAGGCATGTAGTTCACAGGTGTCACTTTCTTCTTCAGCACGAGGGCACGGAAGAGGGTTTCCACGCAGTTGTAGCCTTGCATGTAGGCGTGCTGGGCGATGAGGAAGGAGATGCTTCCCTCTCGCAGGCATCTTGCGTTCTTCTCCACCATGTCGTATCCCATGATTTGCACGTCACGGCGATTGCTCTTCAGCAAGAAGTCGCCTACGATATGAGCCTTCGAGGTGAGGGTGATGCAATGATGGGTGTCTGGGTGTGCTGCGAAATACTTGTCGAGCATCTTGCCAAACTCGGTGCGAGTGCCGTTGAGCGGCAAGTCGAGCACGTTGATCTTCACGTTAGGGAAGTGGTCGTGCATGTAGTGGCGGAATCCCACCTCGCGGTTGTCCTGCTGCTTGCTCACCACGATGCCGTTCTTGGTTTGTCGCATGAGCATGATTTCCTTCTCCTTGGACGCTATCATCATGAGCATCTTGGCTGCGAAGAAACCACTGCAGAAAGAGTCCTGGCCGAAGAAGGACAGCGGACGGAGGTCGGGCATGTAGGAGTCGAGCATGATGAATGGGATGCCGAGCTGGTGCAGCTGGTCGGTGAACTTCCTTGTGGTCTCCAAGGAAGAAGGCACGACGATGACACCCTCTGGCTTCGACTCGATGATTGCCTGTCCTTGTTCGAGGAAGGATTCCTCGCTGGAGCGCTCGTAGAAACTGATTTCCACGTCGATGTGGAAGTCGCGGCGTGTCTCCTCGCATTTGCGGGCACCTTCCTCGATTTCTTCCCAGTAGGCCTCCGACTCGTGCTTAGGAATCAGCAAGTAGAATGTATATGACTTGTTGTATGCCAAGGCACTGGCGTACATATTGGGTTGATAATTCATTTCCTTGAGAGCTTTCTCCACCTTCTCGCGCGCCGGTTTCGACACGTTAGGTCGGTCGTGGAGCACTCGGTCTACTGTGCCCACTGATACGCCAGCTCTTTCGGCGATGTCCTTGATTCTGATTTTTTCAGCCATAGTTTTTAGTGTTTGCGATGTTGTTGTTTTGTCTTATTGCTACAGCCTTGTATGCCAAGGCGATGTGGCTATGTTTATATGATTATTTTAAATATTATGTGATTATTTTAAAAGTTTGACATTGCTAATTTGTGCGATTCCACATCTCTGCCGTTAGTAAACGTCTTGTGTGCGACCACACGCAATGATTTCGGCACAAATTTACAACAATTTTTTGAATTGTGCGAATACACAGCAACTTTTTTGCACGAAAAACAAAAAAAAGTGTGATTTTGTTTCGTTATTCGAGAAATTATGATTATTTTTGCCCCGATATTTCGAAGTAATGGTGAAAAGTTCCACTTGGCAATGCTTAAAGTTTGGCTTTCCCTCTCATTCGAAGTGTCATATATTATGATGCAATGTCGCATTATATATATAATAAGGTATATTAAAGAACAACTATAAAGAAACAAAATTAAAACAATTCAAAACAATGGCAAAGATTGTAACATTAGGCGAGATTATGCTTCGCTTGTCTCCAGAAGGCAATGAGCGTTTTATCCAGAGTGATTCATTCCGTATCATCCCTGGCGGTGGTGAGGCTAACGTAGCAGTGAGCGTGGCTAACTATGGTCATGAGGCTTACTTCGTATCTAAGTTGCCTAAGCACGAGATTGGTCAGATTGCTCTCAATGCGCTCCGTCGTTATGGTGTGAACACCGACTTCATCGCTCGTGGTGGCGACCGTGTGGGTCTCTATTATGCTGAGACTGGTGCTTCTATGCGTCCTTCTAAGGTTATCTACGACCGTGCGCACAGCTCTATCGCAGAGGCTGATCCATCTGATTTCGATTTCGATAAGATCATGGAGGGTGCTCAGTGGTTCCACTGGAGCGGTATCACTCCTGCCATCAGCGACAAGGCTGCCGAGTTGACCAAGTTGGCTTGCGAGGCTGCTAAGCGCCATGGTGTGACTGTTTCTGTTGACCTCAACTTCCGCAAGAAGCTCTGGACCTCTGAGAAGGCTATCTCTGTGATGCGTCCTTTGATGAAGTACGTAGATGTTTGCATCGGTAACGAAGAGGATGCTCAGCTTTGCTTGGGCTTCAAGCCAGACGCTGACGTAGAGGGCGGTAAGACCGACGCTGAGGGTTACTATGGCATCTTCCAGGGCATGATGAAGGAGTTCGGCTTCAAGTATGTCGTTTCTACTCTCCGTGAGTCTCTCTCTGCTACCCACAATGGCTGGAAGGCTCTCATCTATGATGGCAAGGAGTTCTATCAGAGCAAGCACTACGATATCAACCCTATCATCGACCGCGTAGGTGGTGGCGACTCTTTCTCTGGTGGCTTGATCCATGGTCTCTTGACGAAGCCTAACCAGGCTGAGGCATTGGAGTTCGCTGTGGCTGCTTCTGCTTTGAAGCACACTATCCCTGGCGACTTCAACTTGGTTTCTGTAGACGAGGTTGAGAGCCTTGCTGGTGGTAACGCCAATGGTCGTGTACAGCGATAATTTTTAGTGAAGAGTGAAGAACGAAGAGTGAAGAACGAGGAATTCGTTTGCTTTTCGTGCATAAAACATATAAAATATTTAAATTAAAAATGGCAAAATTTAGCAAAATGCAGGTCATGGCAGCCATGAAAGAGACTGGTATGGTGCCTGTATTCTTCAATAAGGACGTTGAGGTTTGCAAGAACGTCATCAAGGCTTGCTATGAGGGCGGCGTACGTGTATTCGAGTTTACTAACCGTGGCGACTTCGCTCATGAGATCTTCGGTGAGCTTGTAAAGTGGGCTGACAAGGAGTGCCCAGAGATGATCCTCGGTGCAGGTACAGTCATCGACGCTGGTACTGCTGCTTTGTACCTCCAGTTGGGTGCCAACTTCATCGTAGGTCCTAACTTCAACCCAGAGATTGCCCCTGTTTGCAACCGTCGCTTGGTTCCTTATTCTCCAGGCTGTGGCTCTGTAACAGAGATCAACAATGCGCAGGCTGCTGGTTGCGATGTAACCAAGGTGTTCCCTGCAGGCAACGTAGGTGGTCCTTCATTCGTCAAGAACGTGATGGCACCTTTGCGCTGGAGCAACATCATGGTAACTGGTGCTGTGGAGCCAACAGAGGAAAACCTCACTCCATGGATCAAGGCTGGTGTGCTCTGCGTAGGCATGGGCTCTAAGCTCTTCCCTAAGGATGTAGTAGCTGCTGGCGACTGGGCTGCTATCACCGCTAAGTGCCAGGAGGCTCTCGGCTATATCGCCAAGGCTCGCGCTTAATGGGAGTTCACATTTATTCAATTGAATATTAAGCATTCGTGCATAATATTAATAACGTTTTCACAAAAAAGGGTAGCGCCATCATCATTATGGTGATGGCGCTTTTTTTCTTTTCGGCTTGTAGCCCCGCCCACAAGGAGCAGGTGGATGAGCTGAACAATCTTTCTTATGCTTTTCATTATCGTAACCTCGACTCTACCAAGGTCTTGGCGGAGAGAGCCTTGAAGCTCGCCGACGACTATAGTGCCGGATATGCCGAGGCATGCAACAACTTGGCTTTCGTGGAGATGGCTCGCATGAACTATGACGGTGCCCGCAAATGGCTCGAAAGAGTGGAGGAAGAAAGCAACAACCAATTGGAACTGCTCATTGCTGATGTGCAATACATGCGCATCTGTCAACGAGAGTCGCACAACAAAGATTTTTATTCTTATCGTGAGAGGGCGCAATATCGCCTGAGACGCATTGGCGAGGAAGCGGACAACCTGCCTCCCCGTGAGCGGAAGCGTGCCTTGTACGCCCAGTCGGAGTTCGACATCGTGGATGCCACCTATTTTTATTATATAGGTTTGGAAGCCCCGATGCTCAAGGCTCTCAATGATATTGATGCGGATGTCTTGGAGGTAGATACCGCTCAGTATCTCAACTACTTATATAATATTGGCTCAGGTGGTGCTATCACCAAGGGCACGGCGGAGCAAATCGCCCAGTCGGAGTTCGACTACCTCGTGCAGTGCTACATGTTGGCTCTTTCTGGTGGCGGCTATCCTTATTGGCAAGCCAATGCCTTGCAGGCTATCAGCGAGCACCTGCAGAAACCAGCCATGCGTGATTTCCTCATCAAGAACAACCAGCCTGCCATCAAGTATCTCAATGTGGAGCAGATGCCGGATTCGCTCTTGGCGGGCAACTTGGCGCAGCGTGCCCTCAACCTCTTCATGACCTACGGCGACACCTATCAGATTGCAGGTGGTTACCGTACGCTGTCTGAGTGCTATTTCGCCATCCATGACTATTATTCCGCAGGCGACTGCTTGCAACGAGCCTTGACGCTCAACAAGGCCATCAGTGCCGCTCCCGACCTGGTGGCTTCCATCCGTGAGCGTCTCAGTCTTGTATATTCTGCCCTCGATGACAAGCCTAAGAGCGACTATAACCGCAACATCTATCTCGACTTGCAGGAACAAACCCGGCAAGACCGGCAGTTGGAGGCCCGTGCAGCCTTGCTCGATACCAATGCCATCCAGCTCAACTGGATGATTGCGGCCGTCATTGGCATGATTATCATTGTCATCCTTTTCCTCTATCTCTTTGATCGTATGCGTCGCAAGAACGACCAGCAGAACTCAGAGAATGTGCTGCTTCAACCCTTGACGGAGTGGAAGCAACTCAACCAGCAGAAAATCAGTGAGATAGAAGACAATAAGGAAGAGATTGACGAGGCCTTGCAGATGGCTCGTCTGCATGTCTCCGACAACAAGCGTCGCAACTTGGAGCAACGTGCCAAGGTGTCGCTTGTGAACAGCATTACGCCTTTCATCGACCGCATGATTCACGAGGTAGACCGCTTGATGGAAGAGCAGCGGGGCTTAACCGATGTTCCTCAGAGTCAAGGCTCAGGAGAAAAACAGAAGATGAGTCAAGGCTCAGGAGCAACCCAGAAGACGGAGCAAGACTTTAGTGAAGCCCAGAAGATGGAGCAAGACTTTAGTGAAGCCCAGAAGACGGAGCAAGACTTTAGTGAAGCCCAGAAGACGGAGCAAGACTTTAGTGAAATCCAGAAGATGGAGGAGGTGAGAAAGGAGCGTTACGAGTACATCTCTGAGTTGACCGATAAAATCAACCAGTACAACAATGTCCTCACGCAGTGGATACAGATGCGACAAGGCAGTCTGAACCTCCGTATTGAGAGTTTTCCTTTGCAGCCACTCTTCGATATCGTGTTGAAAGGCAAGATGGGATTCCAGAAGAAGGGCATCACCCTTGAGGTGAAGCCTACGGATGTCAAGGTGAAGGCAGACCGTACGCTTACGCTCTTCATGATCAATACTATCGCTGATAATGCCCGCAAGTTTACGTCTGACGGGGGAAAGGTGACGGTATGGGCAGAGGCGCATCCGAAGGCTACTGGTGCAGCCATCTCCGATGCTACTAAGTCTGGTGTATCTATCTCTGGTGCGACTATCACAGATTTATCAGCCAAGGAGGGCGAGTATGTGGAGATTGTTATCGCCGACACGGGCAAGGGCATGGACGAAGAGCAGCTCTCGCATGTCTTCGACCGAACCTATACTGGCGGACATGGCTTCGGATTGCTCAACTGCAAGGGCATCATAGAGAAATACAAGAAGGTGAGCAGCATCTTCTCCGTTTGTTCCATCTCTGCAGAGAGCGAGGTGGGCAAGGGGAGCGTATTCCGTTTCCGATTGCCGAAAGGCATCAGCAGAATACTCATTGCCTTTGGATTGATGACGGCGGCATGTTTGGGATACACTGGTGAGGCGTCCGCTTCGCCTTTGTCTTCAGCCTTAGTTTCGCCTTTGTCTTCAGCCTTAGCATCTGCTTCGCCTTCTCTCAAGGTACAATATTCTCAGAGTCAGCAGAAGCTTTCTCAGAGTCAGCAGAAGCCTTCTCAGAGTCAGCAGAAATATTCTTCGAAAACCCTTCACAGCCATGGCGTGAAGGAGGTAAGTCACGAATTACAGCGAGCCGATGATTTCGCTGACAGCGCCTATTTCAGCAATATCAATGGCACCTATCAGCGCACCTTGGCTTTCGCCGACTCTTCCATCCACTATCTCAACCAACATTATCTGAACTTGTGTGCCGGGAAGTTGAGTCGAGAGGATGCTGCCAAGATACGCCATCTCGATGCCAAGACACTGATGGTGAGCAAACCTTTGGTGGCGGATGCGGCGGAAATAAAGTGGTTTGAGGACAGTGTGCCTACCAACTACAGTGTGATTCTCGACATACGCAACGAGAGTGCCGTGGCTGCGCTCGCCTTGCACGACTGGGACCTCTACCATGCCAACAACAAGGTGTTCACCCAACTCTTCCGTGAGCGCAGTGCCGACAATACGCTCGACAATTACGTCAAGACGATGCAGGTGTCGGAGAATTCCAAGACGGTGGCCGTCATCTTGTTGATTCTCATGCTGTTGCAGTTGCCATTGGCCTATTACTTCTTGTATTACCGACATGTATTGGTGCATCGCTATGCTATCGAAAAGGTGAACAGCATCAATAGGGTGCTGTTGGATGCGGGGGGCAGCGATGAAAATGAAGACTCCCGTGAAGCCAAAGCTCTTTCCGATGAAGCCAAGTTGGCGAAGATAGAGGAAATATGGAACCAACAGCGTAAGCGAGGTGACCATTTCCAGCAGCTTGATGAGGTGGTGGAACAAATCAAGCAGTCCTTGCGCAAGAGTATCGAGAACTCTCGAAACGAGGCTTACAGCATCGAGTTGGCAGAGGACGAGTTGCATCGTGTAGAGTATGAGAACGACAAGTTGCATATCGCCAACTCGGTGCTCGACAACTGCCTTTCCACCTTGAAGCACGAGACGATGTATTATCCTTCGCGCATCCGTCAGCTCATCGACGACAACCCTTCCGACGTACAGTCGCTCCATGAGTTGGTGGATTATTACAAGGAACTCTACACGATGCTCAGTGCTCAGGCGATGGAGCAGGTGGCGAGCAACCTGAAATGCGATGCCGACTTGTTGGCTTATCTCAAGAAGTTGCTCACTTCGGGGACAGGTAGATGGAAGGAGGAAGTCGTTGGCAATCATTACGCTGCGAGCAAACATGATGTTGGTGGCAGTAGAGAGGGATATGGAAACCATGTATCATCGATTAACCAAGCATCAGATGGTAGGTCATCCTATGGCGAACTCAGAATCACCTGCGAGGATGTGAAGTACCAAGACGAGGTGCATAGTCGTCTCTTCACGCCGCTAACCTCCGACATGAAGTACTTGGTTTGCCGCCAAATCGTGCGCGAGATTGGAGAGACTACCAATCTTCGAGGCTGTGGCATACAGGCGAAACCTTCAGTTGACGGACATCTGATAATTGAGGTGGTCTTGCCTGCAAAATTGTTGGGGTAGTTAGTAGATAAAGTGATAGCTCAGTCTTGGGCTACTGTATGCAATCAAGATAAAAGCAATAATGCAATCATTTAAAATCAATAATGCAATCAAGATAAAAGCAATAATGCAATCATAAAAAATCTAAGATATGGACAAGTTTAAGGTAATCATAGTAGAGGACGTGCCTTTGGAGTTGAAGGGCACGGAGGGTATTTTCAAGAATGACATCCCAGAGGCTGAGATCATCGGCACGGCAGACAGTGAGGTGAACTATTGGAAACTCATCAAGCAGCAGTTGCCCGACTTGGTGTTGCTCGACCTCGGATTGGGCGGTTCCACCACCGTGGGCGTGGAGATTTGCCGTTACACCAAGGAGCAGTACCCAGGAGTGAAGGTGCTCATCTTCACGGGTGAGATTCTCAATGAGAAGCTTTGGGTAGACGTGCTCGACGCTGGTTGCGATGGCATCATCCTGAAGAGTGGCGAATTGCTGACCCGTGGCGATGTCGCCTCTTGCATGGGTGGCAAGAAGTTGGTGTTCAATCAACCTATCCTCCAGAAAATCGTGGAGCGATTCAAGAAGAGCGTCAATAGCCAGTTGATGCGCCAGGAGGCATTGGTCAACTATGAGATAGACGAGTACGATGAGCGATTCCTGCGCCATTTGGCGTTGGGCTATACCAAGGAGCAGATTACCAATCTGCGTGGAATGCCTTTCGGTGTGAAGAGCTTGGAGAAGCGCCAGAACGAATTGGTGCAAAAACTTTTCCCTGATGGCAACAACGGCATGGGCATCAACGCCACCCGACTGGTGGTGAGGGCCTGTGAGCTTCGCATCCTCGACATTGACAACTTGAAGGCGGATGAGGAGTAAGATATTGGCTTGGACGGCATTGGTCCTCTGCTTGTCGCAGGTGGCACTGATACTGGCATCGTGGCTGTTGACGGCGGCGATGCCCGATGCCTTCATGCATTCACTTTTGAGTGCAGAGGGCATCCGCTGGTTCTTCGGAAGATTCCAGGACAATGTAGCTTCGCCGATCTTGGCGTGGATTATCCTTTGCAGTGTGGCGTATGGCTGTTTGCAAGATGGCGGCTTGCTGCATTATGATGCCTCTCAGTATCGCCAGCGAGTGGCATTGCGGTTCGTGGTCTTCGAACTCATCGTCTCCATCGTGGTCATTTCCTTGCTCACCCTATTGCCCCATGCCATCTTGCTCAATGTGATGGGAGCCATCTTTCCGAGCAGTTTCTCGAAGAGCATCATCCCTTATTGCGCCTTCACGGCTACGGTGATGGGCTGCACGTTTGGCGTGATGAGTGACAAGCTGAAGACGGTGACCGCCGTTTTCGAGACGATGACATCTGGCATTTCCAAGGGTGCGCCGTTCATCATCCTTTACATCTTGGCTTCGCAACTTTATTACTCCGTACTTTTTTGCTTGAGATAGAAAAATGCTTCTTAGTTCTTCATGTTTCAAAGATGGTTATCAATGAAGGTTAGATGATTATCAATGAAAATTAGATAATCATTAATAAAGAATAGATAATCATCAGAGTAAAGAGATGATTATCAATGCAGAAGAAATATCTATAAAAAACAAAGACTTCCCTTTTCCTCCTGTGTTCCAAAGCAGGAGTTGAGGGAAGTCTTTTAACTCTCTAATATTAGTTAGTCTTCTTGTATATTTGTTCTCTGCTGTATATAATTACAGTCAGAAAGGATTATTTTTCTTTTCCTTTGAATTTGGATCATATCTTTATCTTCTTCCTCCGAAGCTGCCACCACCATTGCTGTGAGAGCCGCCTCCGAAGCTACCGCCGTGTGAGCCACCACCGAAACTTCCGCCACCGCTGCGGCTACCACCGAATGAACGGCTGCCACCACCGAATGAACCACTGTTGCTTGGGGTTGAGCGAGGAGTGAAACTCTTGCTTGGGGTAGAGGTGCTGCCGCCATTGAAGCTGCGACCTGTGCTGCCACCATTGTATGAGTTGCCGCCACGGTTGCCACCGAAGATGCCACTGCGGTTGGTAGAACCACCGAATGAACCTGAGTTGCCACGGCTGCTGCCGAAGTTGTTCTCGCGTGTAACAGTAGTACGAGTGCTGCTCTCGCGATTTCCGTCGTTGCGATCTTGGAAGCCTACGTTGCGATTTTGGCTGCCTACGCTACGGTTCTGGTTGCCAAAGCCACCAAAGTTCTGACGATTATTCTCTGCACCCTGAGGGCGGTTCATGCCATTCTGAGGGCGATTGAAACCATTCTGCGAGTTGCTCATCTGACGGTTTGCGCCACCGAAGTTAGGCTGGCGTCCGTTGGAACGATTCAAGTTGCCGAAGCTCTGTCCGCGACCGAAGTCACCACGGTTGAAGCCATCACGCATGCCCATGCGAGGCTGACCACCAGGGCGAGGACCGCCGAAGGAGCGACCGTTGTACCAGCTTCTTCCACCATTCACTCTCCAGCTATGACCACCATGGTAAGAAGCGTAGAAGTGAGGGCGACCGAAGTAGAAGTAGTCGCGGTGAGGATAGCGGGCGTAGATTCCGAAGTGCCAGTAACCACCGTCCCAGTAGAGAGGGCGATAGAAGTAAGTGGCGTTCAGGAATGAGCGATATTGCCAGTCGAGGAGTATATAGCTCAAGTCGAGGTTGCGCTGGCGCCAATATACTCCGTAGAGGTCGTCCACGCTGTTGACACCCATCAGGTAGTCGAGGTTCACCTCGTAAGCGGCCTCATACTGGTCGTCGGTGAGGTTGAGCTCGTAAGCCATCTTGTCGGTTAAGAAGAGAGCTTGTTGGCGAGCCTGCTCGTAACTCATAGCGGATGCAGTAGTCACTGTCATTGTGAACATTGCTACTAAGGCTAATATCAACTTCTTCATAATAGTATCTGTTTTAAATTGTTTTACTTCTTGTTGTCTGTTCTCTGTTTGTGAACTCGAAGTGCTGTCTCTTCTTGGGAAGTGCTGTTTCTTTTTGAGAAGAGCTGTTTCTTTACTTGCGAGAGAAGCTGTTTCTTCTGATTCACGCTGCAAAGATAATGCGAAAAGTGGGCAGATGAAAAGGTTTTTCCCTAAAGAGGGAGGGGAAAATCCCTATCATGTAATTTTATAGGCTATTTAGGAGATTCATATAGATTATTTGGGCTATTTTGGGGGATTCATATAGATTATTTAAGCAACTTAGATGGCAAATTGAGTAACTTGGATGGCTTTTTCACGAAAAATCATAAAAAGTTTGCAAGTCTCAACTATTATTTTTACCTTTGTGCCGTGTTCAGCATAAATGTTCGATTGAGGATGCACTATGGCAAGTGTTCGATAGAGGATGCACGATAGCAAGTGTTCGGTCGAGGATGCAAGTGCTGAATGGAAAATATAAGTATTATTTATAAATCGATTATTCATAGAATGAAATATCTATTATTCTCCGACATTCATGGTTGCTTGCCAGCCTTGGAGCGTGCGCTTGATTTCTTCGAGGCGCAGCAGTGCGACATGATGTGCATCATGGGCGACATCATCAACTATGGTCCCCGCAACCGCATCCCTGAGGGCATCGACCCCAAGGGCATCGTGGAGCGACTGAATGCCTTGGCAGACAAAATCATTGCCGTGCGTGGCAACTGTGACGCAGAGGTAGACCAGATGCTGCTCGATTTCCCTATCATGGAGACCTATGCGCTCTTGGTCGACAATGGCAAGCGATACCTCCTCACGCATGGACATATATATAATAAGGAGAACATGCCTAAGGGACCTTACGATGCCATCATCTATGGTCATAGCCACCTCTGGGAACTCTCCTTCTTGGAGGAACCTCAGCACCGCTTGGTTTGCAATACCGGCAGCATCACCTTCCCTAAGGGAGGAAATCCACCGACGATAGCTACCCTTGAGGACGGACTCTTCAAGATGTACAATCTCGACACATTGGAAGAAATCGGCATTTTGCAGCTGTAATCATCCCTTTCGAAGGCATCCCTTTCAAAAATGCTCATTCGAAGACATCCCTTTCGAAGGCATCCCTTTCAAAAATGCTCATTCGAAGACATCTCTTTCGTAGTTAATACATTTACCGTAAATTATGATACAAGAATATCAGATAAGGATTCTGCCAGAACAGGCAGCAAGTGAGGAAGGCATCAAGCGATACCTCTCCAAGGAGAAAGGACTCGATGTGAGGACTCTCAATCAGGTGAGGGTCTTGAAGAGAAGCATCGACGCCCGTCAGCGCACCATCTTCGTGAACCTCAAGGTGCGTGCCTACATCAATGAGTTTCCGCAGGACGACCAGTACGTTCACACTGAATATCCCGATGTGAGCAGCCGCCCACGCGTCATCGTGGTGGGAGAGGGCCCTGGTGGCCTCTTCGCTTCCTTGCGACTGATAGAGCTTGGCTATCGCCCCATCGTGCTGGAGCGTGGCAAGGACGTGCGTGAGCGCAAGAAAGACCTGAGCAACATCACCAAGACGCAGAAGGTGGATGGCGAGAGCAACTACTGCTTCGGCGAGGGCGGAGCCGGTGCCTACAGCGACGGCAAGCTCTATACCCGCAGCAAGAAGCGCGGCAACGTAGACAAGATACTGAACGTGTTCTGCCAGCATGGCGCCAACACGAATATCCTTGCCGATGCCCATCCACATATCGGTACCGACAAGTTGCCACGGGTCATCGAGAACATGCGCAACACCATCATCAAGTGTGGTGGCGAGGTGCATTTCCAGACCAAGATGACACGCCTGATATTGGCAAGCGAGGGCAAGGCTGCTGCCGATGCCTGCTCTGATGACAAGGTGATAGGCGTGGAGGCGGTCAACTTGGCGACGGGTGCCGAGGAGACCTACCGTGGCCCAGTCATCTTGGCGACGGGTCACAGTGCCCGCGACGTATATCGCTATCTTGCGAGCGCAAAGATCGAGATAGAGGCGAAGGGTATCGCCGTGGGCGTGAGACTGGAGCATCCTTCCCATCTCATCGACCAGATACAATATCACAACAAGAATGGCCGTGGCAAGTACCTGCCTGCCGCGGAATATAGCTTCGTCACCCAGGTGGACGGACGTGGCGTATATAGTTTCTGCATGTGCCCTGGAGGATTTGTGATCCCAGCTGCCACTGGTCCTGAGCAACTCGTGGTGAACGGCATGAGTCCGAGCAACCGTGGCACGGCATGGAGCAACTCGGGCATGGTGGTGGAGACGCACCCTGAGGATGTGGTGAAGTTTGTCGCCGACCATGGTGTGCCATCATCTGCGCTGGAGAATGCCGATGGCAAGGCGATGGATGGCATTGAGGGCACGGCGGATGGCATTGATGGCAAGTCGGCGGATGACCTCCTTTCCGACCCATTGTCGATGATGTACTTCCAGCAGATATTGGAAAAGCAGTGCTGGCAACAGGGCAACATGAAGCAGACGGCTCCATCGCAGCGCATGGCAGACTTCGTGAACAACCGCCTGAGCTACGACTTGCCGAAGAGCAGCTATGCGCCGGGTTTGATCAGCAGTCCGCTGCATTTCTGGATGCCGGATTTCGTGAGCAAGCGCTTGCAGGAGGGATTCAAGACCTTCGGAAAGAATGCGCATGGCTTCTTGACCAACGAGGCGATCCTGATAGCCACCGAGACCCGAACCTCCTCACCAGTTCGCATCGTGCGCGACCGTGAAACCTTGCAGCATGTCCGCATCAAGGGCTTGTTCCCTTGCGGCGAGGGCGCAGGCTATGCCGGCGGAATCGTATCGGCAGGAGTCGACGGCGAGCGTTGCGCCGAGATGTGTGCGCAATACTTGGAAAGTTGAAAAAGTATAATTTCTGTTAATTCGTAGAGAAAAAACTTTAGAATAAAGTTCTTTTTTATATATTTGCATCATCAAATGCGAAAAATGACATAAACATAATTTAATATGACACAAAGAGAAGACAAAGAAAGAGTGAAAACGAGTAGAGAAGAACTTGGAAAGTTTTTCTACAGGTTGGCGGAAATTTCGTTCACGGCTATGGTTGTGGGCGCTACAATCTCGTGGTTTATGGATAAGATGGAGGCAACCTCTTATTCTATAGTTTTTTGTATCGGCATTGCGATAACTTATATTTTTGCATTGCTGGGTAATAGAATTTTAAATAGAAAATACAATGGATAAAATTTCGATTTTTCTGATAACGTGGGGAGGTTTGGCAGTCCTGCTTATAGGCTTTTTATTTTGGACTTATACAAAGTCGGGCAAGAATTGGCTGAGAAATCTTTAATCGTATGACGAATCAGATATTACAAAGAATGAGAAAAATGTTGCTCCTTGCGGCGTTGATGCTCCCTCTCGCAGCCTCTGCCCAGTATGCTTGGCAGGAAGATGCGGAGCCGGGCAAGCTCGACCTCGGCAAGGACATACATTACAACATAGAGATGCAGGGCTCTTTCTCGCATGGCAAGACTCCGCTGTGGCTCAATGCCAACAAGTATGGGTTGAGCTCCTTGGAGAAGAACAATGGCTATCTCAGGGCGAGTGCCATACGCCCTCTCAGTGTCGACTCCGCCCGTCGCTGGGCGGTGGGCTATGGCGTGGATGTGGCCGCTCCCGTGAATTATACCAGCCATGTGGTGGTGCAGCAGGCCTTCGTCGAGGCTCGCTGGCTGCATGGCGTGTTGAGCGTCGGCGCCAAGGAGTACCCGATGGAACTGAAGAACCAGGCGCTTTCGAGCGGCAGCCAGACCCTCGGCATCAATGCCCGCCCGGTACCGCAAGTGCGCTTGGCGTTGCCAGAATACTGGACGATACCTATCCTGCACAACTGGCTCGCCATCAAGGGACATGTCGCCTACGGCAAGATGACCGACGATAACTGGCAGCATGATTTCACGCAGTGCAAGTCGAAGTATGCCGACGGCGTGCTCTATCACAGCAAGGCTGGATTCCTGAAGATAGGCAACGAGGGAGCTTTCTTCCCATGGAGCATAGAGTTGGGCTTGGAGATGGCGACGCAGTTTGGCGGCACACCTTACAGAAATGTGGATGGCAAGATGACGCCGATGCCTACTCAGGGTGGACTGAAGGGTATGTGGAATGCCTTTATTCCTGGAGGAGCCGATGCCACGGACGGTATCTACGAGAACGTGGCTGGCAACACCTTGGGCAGCTGGATGTTCCGCGTCAACTACGATGCCGACACCTGGCGGCTTCGCTTCTATGGCGACCATTTCTTCGAGGATGACAGCCAGATGTTCTTCCTCGACTATGATGGCTATGGCGAGGGCGACGAGTGGTGGCAGGAGAAGAGCCGCCGCTACTATCGCTACAAGTTGAAGGACATCATGCTCGGCACGGAGGTCAACATCAAGTATGGCACATGGCTTCGCAACATCGTAGTGGAGTACATCTATACCAAGTACCAGAGTGGCCCATACAACCACGACCACACGGTGAACATCCCCGACCATCTATCGGGTGCGGATGATTATTACAATCACTCCAACTATCCTGCTTGGCAGCATTGGGGACAGGTGATGGGCAATCCGCTCTATCGCTCGCCTATCTACAATGAGGATGGCGTCTTCTCGGTTCGCAACAACCGATTCGTGGCATGGCATCTCGGTGTGGATGGACAACCTGCCGACCGCTTGGGCTATCGCCTGTTGGCAACCTATCAGAAGGGATGGGGAACCTACTGGGAGCCTTTTACCAAGATGCATCGCAACGTGAGTTTTCTCGTGGAGGGCAACTACCGATTCCCTCATGGCTGGAACGTGAGGGGAGCATACGGAATGGACTTCGGAAGTAAGGAGATGTATGGTCATAATGCTGGTTTCCAGCTGACCATCAGCAAATCGGGCATCTTTAAATTTTAAAGAAGTCATATCTAATTTTGAGCTTATTAAATATACTTAAGTTCCATTATGAATAAGTTACTGAGATCGGAATATCAGGGGACGATGCTGTCGGTAGTATTAGCAATAATACTATCGATGGCGTTGCTTTCGTCTTGCACCTTGGAGTCGAGCGACAATGGCGACTTGGATGGTTTCTGGCATTTGGAGAGCATCGACTCCTTGCAGAACGGCAAGACCGTGGACGTATCCAACCAGAAGATTTTCTGGGGCGTGGAGTACAAGTTGATTGCGGCAAGGTTAGAGAGTCAGATGCTGGAACGTTATTATTTCCGTTTCGAGCAGACTCCAGACAGCTTGAAGATAACGAAGGTGTACGTCGACCATGGTCATCAGGACAATGGCGAGGATGGCGGCGATATTCCCTTGGACGAGGTGAACGACAACCTTCGCCTCTATGGTGTGAACGAGATACCTGAGGGCTTCAAGAAGGAAGCCCTCAGCGGAAGCAAAATGATATTGCGGTCGAAGACCGTGAGGTTGAAGTTTAGGAAATTCTGATTTCCTTGAGCCATGCCCGGGTGTCGAAGCAAGGACAGTCCTTGTGGACGCCCGGTAGGTCGCGGTGTCCTACAATCTCGGCATCGGGGTAGTCGACCAAGAGACTTCGCAGCAGCTCCTCCATGGTAATCTTCTGTGCCTCGGTGCGGGTGTCCTTGCTGCGTCCGTGGGCGTCAAGGCCTCCCTCATAGCAGATGCCGATGCTGTGGGCGTTGTAGCCCTTGGCGTGGGCACCAATCTGACTCTCTGGTCGGCCAGGGAAGAGGGTGCCGTCCTTGGTGATGTAGAAGTGGTAGCCGATGGTGCGGAAACCACGGGCCTTGTGGCATGCCTCCAACTGCTCGATGGTGAAGTTCTGGTTCTCTCGTGTGGCACTGCAATGCAGCACAATCATGTTGATTTTACGTGGATTGGTTCTCATTTTCTTACTGTTTTTTTAGTGATGAATAATAGCTTCCTCGGAAACGCATCCCTTTAGGTGAGAAATCTTTCCTCGAGAATAGTTTTCCTTTTATGGAGGAAACGCTTCCTCGGAAGCAGAAAGTTTTTGGTGGTTAATTACTGTTTTTTTAGTGGGAGGCTCTCCCGGTTCCATATGTGAGGAACGAGGGGAGAGCCAGGGTCTTGCTTCTCATCAAGCCTGACAGCTCGAAACGCAGAATGCGCTTGCGATGGCTGTCAAGACGGTGATGATGAAGTTGATGATAGTTTTCAATGTCTCTTTTTTCATCTTGTTTTTCTTTTACTTAATACAATATTTATATATACAATGTTTGTCGTTGGTAAAGAGTGTGTGGAGATCATCTCCACTCACTCAGTCGTCTACACCAATTCGTTGTCGTCTCCATCGCCAGAGCTGCTTGAGCTACCAGAGCCTCCGCCAGTCGATGAGCCTCCGCCAGGCGTTGATGTGCCACCCGTGTCGCCCTTGTTGTCTGCGCCAGGGGTGTTGTCGCCCTTGTTGTCACTATCGCCTGGGTCGGTGCCATCAGGATTCGTTCCGTCGGCGTTCTTCTTGCTGTTTTCCTTGGTGAGCTTTTCGATGTTCGTCAGGGTGGCATCAAGGTTGAGTACTTCGCTGGTGAGACTGCCAGTGGCACGGGCACGGAGCTTGACTCCCGCAATGTTCTTGGCGACGGAGAAGTCGTCCTTCGAGTCGGCGCCGCTCTTGGTGCGAAGTCCGATGGAGAAGATGGCGAGGTCGTCGATCTTCACGGCGATGCCCTTCAATACCAACTCCTTGATGCAGCGCACCATGTCGGTGAGCAATCCCTTTACGGAGCCAGGAGAGAAACCCGTGTTGTGCTCTGCCATGTGCTCAGCCAATCCATCCAGGTTGATGGTCTGTGTTACTACTGGGCGAGCGTAAACCTTTCCGAATGCTCCTTCGAGCTTTTCGTTTTTGTTCTTGAATAATTTGAATAAAATCATACTACTGTTTTTTTGTTAAGTGGTTAATTACTGTTAGCCGCCATTGCCGAATGGGGGTGCGCGCTTTTCCTCTTGGTGGCAGCTAAGTCACTCTCTCTGAATGACAATGCAAAGATACGACATTTTTTCTGCCCATCTATGCCGAGCGTGTCATTTGATGCCGTAGGGGAAATAAAGTGAGTGTTTTCTGTGTTTTTCTTGGTGAAGGCCTCTATTTTGTGCGATTACGGCTCGTCTAAGTAGTCGACAATCAGCTCTACCTGATGCCGGCTATAGTACTTGGCAAACTTGCTCACGTGGCACTCTTGTAGCGAGGCTGTGAGTTCTGGTATGTTGTGAATCCAGCGGTTCAGGCGATTGAGCGCCACCTTGGCGTTTGATTGCGGAAAGTAGAGTAGAGCGAGCTCTGCTTTGTCATAGCTTCTTATTTCCATTTGCTTTTTTATGTGAAGGATTAATTCTATTTTATGTGAATGATTCATTCTTTGGCGGTTCTTCACTCCGACAAAGAGTGAATGATATTTTCTTCTTTGGAATCTGTTTGTGGTTTGGAGAGGTCGCAAATGACTTGATTGCGACTTCCAATCAAGTCATTTGCGACCTCTAATCAAGTCATTTGCGACCTCTAATCAAGTCATTTGCGACCTCTAAACAAGTCATTTGCGACCTCTAATCAAGTCATTTGCGACTCCCAGTTCAAGCCTAAATTACAGCGTATCGCAGTTGTGGATGAACTTGGCGTTGCGATTGATGGTCTCTCCATCGTTCTCGATGACCCACCATCCGTTGCCCAACTTGGTGTGTCGCTTGTTGAAGCCTATTTTTTCCATCACGGCATTCACGTCCTTGTTGGAGAACGACTGGCGGAACACAGGGTTGGTGCATATCTTGTCGAGAATGTCGGAGGCGGTGACGAAGATGAGATTCGTGGCTTCTTCATCGCTCGTTCCGATGTTAGGCACACGGAAATACTTGTTGATGCGCTCCTCCATGTAGTTGTTTACCAGGAACATCTGGTTGTGGATGGCTTGCTTGCTGCGGTCTTCGTCGGTGAGCCAGTACACCCACTCGTCTTTCAACTTGTGTGCCTTCTCTTGCTCCACGACCTTCTGTCCCAAGGCCAAGGCTTGCGAGTAGATGCCTTCGTAGTTGAAGGGCCTGCTCTGGGGGCTCTCGATGTATTCCACCTGCCATACGAGGTAACGGCGGTTTTCCTGCTCGTTGATGATGTGGATGTTGTTGCTCGTTCCGCAGAGCGAGGCGTGGTGGATGAGCAGGCTGGCATAGCGGTCGTAAGGGTATCTCACGTTGATTTCCTTCTTGGTGACGCAGCTCTTGAATGAGTTGAGGTTCTTGCCGTATGGGGCGTCAAACTCGTCGAGGCATACGAGAGCCTTGCTCGCTATGTATTCCAGGAAGTCCTTGCTCTTGTAGTCGGCGGAGGAGTCGTTGGTGAAATATTGCGCCAACTGGGGTGGGAGCATGTGTTCGAGGAAGGTGGTCTTGAAGATGCCTCCCTTTCCGACGAGGATGAGCACGGTCTCGTTGACCACCTTATTGACGATCCATCCCACTACCATCCCCACGAGCCATTTCTTGAACGCATAGTGGAACCATTCGTGGGTGTGGTAGAATTCGGGTGCGTCCTTCACCGTCACCCTGTCGCAGAGCTCCTTGATGTAGTCGGGGCTTTTGCCCTCCTCCCATTTGGGCAGCGAGCGGAGATAATCCTCCAATGGGTTGAAGTCTTCGCTGAACTTGCTGTTGATGAAAGCGTGGAGCTTGCGCTGGCTGATGTGCAGCCCGTCCATGTCCATGATGGAGAAGATGGTGTTCTCCTCACGGTCTTCCACCATCGTCCATTTGTGGAAGAACTTGCTCTGTACGTCGTATGACCTCAGCTCGTTTTTGTGGGTCATCGTGTTGAATCGAATCTCTGCTCGGCTGTCGAGCCATTGTTTCATCGTCCTCACGTCGGGATTCTTGCCATAGCCTTCGCCACGCACGTAGAGGTGCCAGCTGCCGAAGCTCTCCTTCTTGTTGTACACCCAGTCCACGATGTCCTTGACCTCATTGCCCTTGCTGCTCATGTCGCCGCCCATCTCGCTGAGCATCCAGGCGAGCAGGTCGTCCTTGTTGGCTCCGAAGTTGTGGCAGAAGATGGCAAAACGCAGGGCGAACTTGTGGTGAGAGCCTGGTTCGAACTTGCAGTCCCATTGCTTTGATTTGTTTCTCACGTGCTCAATGATGTCTTCGAAGGAAGGCTGGTTGGCGGAAGCGTGGGAGGTGTTGGAACCATCGGTCGACTTTGCCTTTGTCTTGCGTGCCGTGGAAGCTTTCTTGGAGTTGGCGTTCATGCCGCTCTCCAACTGGTAGTCGCTTTCTATCATGGGCTTCGCCACCTCCCTGTAGAATCGGGTCACTTCCTCCTGGGAGATGCGAAGAGGTTGCGACTTCCAGTTGAAGTAAGCTTTCTCGTCGTGCGACAGACCGCAGAGGCGTGTCATGTCCTTGCACTGTGTGTCGGCAGAGAGCGAGGTGAGCTCGTTGTAGTAGTTCATGGCCTTCTGGATGGCGAGCCGGTGCAGCTCGGTGGCGGTGAGCGTGCAGCCCTCAGGTCGCTCGTAGCGCAGGAGGATGCGCAGCCCCATGCCGCTGATGGTGCGGTATGCCACCATCGTATAGGGAGAGTTTCGGATGAGTTCGAACTTATCATCGAGCACGATGCCCACCACATGGTCGTAGTCGAGCATGAGCCAATAGGTTTCGTGCTCGAAGTATTCTATGGTTCGCCCCTTGGGAGAGAACTGGATGGAGGGGCAGATGGCGTGGCAGTTGCGCTTCAAGTTGGCAGCGATCTGGCGGTCTATCGTGAGGGCTTTCCTGTACTTCTCGGTCTGGATCATGGTATGGGAGTCGGAGATGATGTAGTACTCCAAGTCCATGACATTCTTGAGAGGAGAGCTGATGTTGCATCTCAATGACTTGAAGAGTGACGGCATGGGAATGCCCTCATGCTGGATGGCATCTTCTTTGTTGTTTGTAGTTTCTTCTCGGTTGTTTGTAGTTTCTTCTTGCATTTTCTTATTTCTTTAGTCCTTTTTTGTTGATGGCGTTCATGCGTGTGTGCTTCTTGTCGATCAAGTTTTCCAACGGCAAGAGCTTTTCTTCATAGGCTATGCGCAAGAGCTTTTCCTTCAATTTCTTGCGATGGTTGTTGGTGTAAAGAGCTTTCGTGATGTCTATGCTGCAGTTTAGGGACTCAAAATCTTTTCGGATTGTCAGTTCTATCAATTTGTTTTGGAAATCTGTGGTCAGGCGTGACTTAGGCTCATTCTTGGATCTTGTGTCGTTTCTATCCCTGTCGATGTCCTTTAATATGAATGTGATGAGGTCGCTTAATCTACAGCACATGTGCGTCGATGCAATGCCATTCACGAAATTCTTGTCGAACGTCGCCTTTTGCATACCGCCAAGATTGTAGAGCTGGTTGCAACTTATTCCTGCGACCGTCATGGTCTTCAGGAAAAACTTTTGTATGGTGAGTCTATATCTAATATAGGTTACCATACATTCTTTGAAATCTTTGTTGTTGAATTCTGTCATGTCGCAAAGTTCGCTCTTTTTTGGCAAATAAGCCTACCGCCTATAGGCAATAGTTTTAAGTGTTTTTTATTAAATTTGGCAAAAATAAACAAAAAGCGGAAAAGTAAAATAAATAAACAGTCTGCTGCATTGGTGAAGGGTGAAGCCAAGCTGTTGTCGGAATATTCTGGAATAAAGTACAAGATTCCAGTCCAAAACGTTCCATTCCCCTTAATTATCAACTAATTATTCCTTTTTCTCGCGAAAGAGGAAAAAATAAATATAAGCGTCCCTTCACCTTCACCCATTCTCGTTTTCTCCTTTGTGGAATGGGGTTGGAGGGGTGAAGGGTAAAAAGTGGAATAAGGTAGAAAAAAGTGGAATGATGTGGGAATGGGGGAGGCTGACTAAGCGGAAAAACACAATTATGGGTTGTCTTATTTTATCCAAGAGTGATAAAAAGAATGTACAAAAAGGCGAAATGTAGGTTTCGTTTTAAATTAGCAGAAAATAATAATGGGGAAAGAAATGGTTGTTTTTTCTTGGAAGTTTCGAAAAAAAATTGTAGCTTTGCAGCCGAAAGGCATCCAAGTAAGGTCTGCGAGGTGTGCAGGTTCCCACGACAAATGAATGCTGAAAACTTTTAAACATAAATCTTATGGGTAAATTTATCGACCCTCGTGCGGATTGGGCGTTCAAGCGCATCTTCGGATCCGACGACACAAAAGAATGTCTGATAACATTCCTCAACGGATTGTTCAAGGACGAGTTAGTAATCAAGGATGTCAAGTTCCAGAAGAACGAACAGATTATCCAGCGAGAGAACGAGCGCGGCGTGGTCTTCGACGTGAAGTGCAAGACGGCTGAAGGTCGCCATGTCATCGTGGAGATGCAGAAGAAGGAGCAGGAGCATTTTGCCGACCGAGCGCTCTTCTACACGGCGAAAGCCATCACTGGGCAGGGCGTGAAAGGCAGATGGAATTATCGCCTGTATCCCGTCTATACCGTTTGTTTCATGGACTTCGTGGCGAAAAGGGGCGTAGAGCCAAGGTTTCGCACGGATATGGCTCTCTGCAACCTCAAGACGGGGAAGCAGGAGATGGAGAGAATGAGAATCGTGTTCTTGCAGTTGCCTCTCTTCACGGGCAAGACCGAGGAGGACTGCAAGGATGATATATTTAAATGTTGGATTTATATTTTGCAAAACATGGGTGAATTTGAAAGTATGCCATTTCTTGACAAGTATCCGGTGTTCCGCAAGTTGGCTGCCATTGGTGATCTCAGAAAGTTGACTGTGGAGGAACAGGAACTTTACGAGGAGGACATCAAGAACATGCGTGACCTCTACTCCGTTCATCAGTTTGAGATGAAGCAAAGAAGGAAGGAGCTAAGAGAAGCAAAGGCTGCAGCGAGAGCAGAAGGACGAGCAGAAGGTAAATATGATGATGTAAGAAGAATGTTGATAGGTGGTTTGTCTGATCAACAAATCATTGCGTTTACCGGGCTTACGCAGCAGGAGATAGATCAATTAAAGAATTAAGTATAGATTATAATAACAGCCGTCAGGAATGATGCGGATGGCATTGCATTCCTGGCGGCTGTCTTGTTTCTCTATGTCGGAAAAGCTGATTCCGGCTTCTATGTTGTGAAATCTAATTAGTGCTTCTTGGTTTGCGATTCTGCTCAGAACTTCTTTCCAAACACGATGTTGATGAAGGTCTTGACGAGTATCTTGGTGTCGAACCACCATGAGCGGTGCTCCAGGTAGTAGAGGTCGAGCTCCAGTCGCCGCAGCATCTTCTCCATGGTGTCGGTGTATCCATTGTAGAGGGTGGCGTAGGATGTGACTCCCGGTCGAATCTGGTAGAGGAAGCGATAGCGAGGGTCGTGCTCCTCTATCTGGTCGATGTAGTACTTGCGCTCCGGTCGAGGCCCGATGAACGCCATGTCGCCGATGAAGACGTTCCAGAGCTGTGGGAGCTCGTCGAGGTGATGGTCGCGGAGGAACACACCAATCTTGGTCATGCGGGTGTCCTTCTTGTGTCCGAATAGCTGCGGACCATCTTTCTCTGCATCCACCCTCATGCTTCGGAACTTATATATATAAAAAGGTCTTCCGAAGCGTCCGATTCTTTCCTGCTTGAAGATGGCAGGTCCGCCATCCTCCTTCCTGACGAGGATATAGCAGACGAGGAACAGGGGAGAGAACACGATGAGGCTGATGCCTGCCAGCAGCATGTCTCCGATTCTTTTCACGTTGCGTTCTATCTCGTTCATTCCATCAGGGATGAAGCGTGGGTTGTCCACGTCGGTGTTCATCTTGATGTAGGAAGGTATGATGTTTTGCTCCATACAATAGGTTTGTTCTGTCATTGTTTTTGTTATTTCGACTTGTCTTGGTTGTTTCTTTCAAGTCCTCATTCATATATAGAAACGTAAGGTAACATTAATTATTGCATATTAAATGGAAAAATGTGAAAAAATGTTTGTGGGTATGCTATAAAAATCGTATTTTTGCAAAAAAATCAAAGCTATGCAAAAAAGAAAGCTGCCTTTGGGCATCCAAGACTTCGAGGAAATGCGTCGGGATGGTTATCTCTATGTAGATAAGACCGACATGGTTTGGCAAATGGCAAATGGCGTGAAATATAATTATTTTAGCCGTCCTCGCCGATTTGGCAAGTCTTTATTGTGCTCTACTCTCAGATGCTATTTCGAAGGTAGAAAGGAACTTTTTGAGGGCTTGAAGATAATGGAATTGGAGCATGGATGGATCAAGCGTCCAGTCATCTACCTAAGTATGAGCCTGGGCGGTTCTACAGAGGATTCTCTCTGTAGTTATCTTGATTCAGTTTTGTCATCTTATGAAGAAAAATATGGCAAGAACCCGAAGGAGCAAACTTTGGGTAACCGTCTGAATGGAATTATTCAGAGAGCCTATGATCAGTCGGGAGAACAAATAGCCGTGATAGTGGATGAATATGACGTTCCGTTGCAGCATACTTATGAGACAGAGCAGCATGACAGGTGTCGAGATGTCTATCGTAATTTCTTCACGGGGCTCAAGGACTATGGCTATTGCATCAAGTGCGTGTTTATCACAGGTATCACCAAGTTTACGCAGATTAGCCTTTTCAGTATGCTCAATACATTGAAGAATATGAGCTTCCGAAACGAGTATGCTGCGCTTTGTGGCCTCACCAAGGATGAAATGACTTCTGAATTTATGCCCGAGATCAAGGCCTTGGCTGAAAATTATGGCATATCTGTAGCGGAGGTGATGGGACGCATGAAGTATGCTTACGATGGTTATCATTTCTCACGTAGCATGGTGGATGTATATAATCCATTCAGTGTTTTCAATGCTCTGGAAGACTTGAATCTAAACTCTTATTGGATAGCGTCAGGCTCAAATGAGATGCTTTTCAAGATACTTCGCAAGTTCATTGGTGACATACCTAAGTTGGATGGTTGCTTGGTAGACGCCGACTATTTGGAGATGAGCGATGTGAACATGGTGGATCCAAAGATATTCCTTTACCAGTCGGGTTATCTCACGATTAAAGAGGTTAAAGAAGACACCTATGTGCTTGGTTATCCCAATAGGGAAGTGAAAAAAGCCATGTATGATATGGTGCTGCCGATGATGTTGAAGAAAGAGACGGCACTTGTGAATACTGCCATTCAGAATATGAAGTTGGCGATGATAACGGGTGATGTCGAGCAAGCGATGCTTTGCCTAAGGCAGATGGTTGCTGGTACACTTTATAGTACTCAAAAGAAGGAACGGTTTGTGTTCGAGGAGCATTTCCGTTTCATCGTGAAGAATCTTTTCTATATTTGTGGCTTTGAGGTGCATGAGGAAGTGGAGATGGCATCTGGAAGAATTGACTTGACAGTGGAAACGTCCGACATGGTCTATGTCATGGAATTGAAAATGGATGACAATGGTGGTGTTGATGCTGCGTCAAGCCAGATTTCCGACAGGCATTACGCTGATGCTTTCGTGGCGAGCAAAAAGAAAGTTGTGTGCCTCGCCTTGGAGTTTTCCAAGGAGAGTAGGGGGCTGAAGGACTGGAAGATAGTAAAATAAGGATAGAATAAAAGCCGTCAGGAATGATGCGGACGGCAAGTGTCATTACTGGCGGCTTGTTTTATCTTTGTTATTTTCTTATAAGCAATGATTCTACGCTCTTGATGAAATACTTGCAATATATCATCAACTTGTTAGAGTAAATACCTAATTTTTTGCAAGCGATTAAATCTTCCTCTGTCCCAAGGATCCTGGCTTTTATGTTTCGTGTGCTTGCTCCGCCGATACGCATGGTGACAAAGTCAAGATGAATGTATTTTCTCTTGATTTTGTGGATATGGCAGAAACGGGCAATCAGCTCATAGTCTGCTGATATTTTATAGTTAGGGTCATAGACACCATACTTCTCAAAGATTTCCTTGCGGATGTAGAAGGAAGGATGAGGAGCGATGAAACCGAAACGAATCAATGCGGGGGTGAAAATGCGTCCTGAATAATAACGAACACATTTTTTGAGATTGTCTTCTTTGACAAAGTGAACATCTCCGTATATGATGTCCGTATCAGGATTATCTTTAAAAGCATTGACCATTTTTTCTATGACATCATTGGAGGTAAAAAAGTCATCAGAGTTGAGGATGCCTATGACATCACCAGTACAATGAGTGATACCTTTATTCATCGCATCATAAATACCCTTGTCTCTCTCTGATATCCAATGCAGTCTGCCGTCAGACTTAGCTTCGTATTCCTTGACGATATCAATGGTGTTGTCTTTGGATACACCATCTATGATCCAATAGTCAATGTCATGATAGGTTTGAGACAATACAGACTCGATGGTGTCTGCTATTGTCTCTGCGCTATTATATGCCACTGTGATGATTGATACTTTCATAGGTGCAAAGGTACAACTTATTTGTCAGATATGCAAGTAAGTTGGAGATTTTTAGGGTTTGTTCTTAAACTTACGAAATTTTACCATGTAATCGCTGCAAAAAGTTGCTTTTATTTTGTAAAAAGCAAAATTTTGCAACGAAATTTTCCTTAAAGGCGTCCGTCAATGAGATTTCTGTCAAGGATTCCCTTGACATCGTAGATAACACCATTTTTATTTAGGTGTTTTTTAAGATTGATTTCGAGAAAGTCTTTATGAGCTACTGCCAGAATGATAGCATCATATTTGGCTTCGTCATCTAATTCATTCTCAATTTGTATGTTGTATTCATGAAGTGTCTTCTCGGGATTTGCCCATGGGTCAAGCACTGTGATGTGTTCTGAGAATTCTTTCAGCGTATGGTAAATGTCTACAACCTTAGTGTTGCGAATGTCAGGACAATTTTCTTTGAAGGTAATGCCTAAAATAAGAAACTTTGCATCCTTTACGATGATTCCTTTTTTGTTCATACACTTGATGGTCTGATTGGCAACGTATGCTCCCATTCCATCATTTAGTCTTCGTGCGGCGAACATTACTCTTGGCAAAACTCCATATACTTGTGCTTTTTGGATCAAGTAATACGGATCCACAGAAATGCAATGACCTCCAACTAATCCAGGACTTAGCTTAATAAAATTCCATTTGCTTGCTGCTGCTTCAATCACGTCATGCGTGTCTATACCCATTGCATTGAAAATCTTAGCCAACTCATTCATAAATGCAATGTTGACATCACGTTGTGAGTTTTCTATGATTTTTGAAGCTTCTGCGACTTTAATGCTTGGAGCTTTATGGGTTCCATTTGTCAAAACGGAATTGTAAAGCTCGTCTACGATATCGGCAACTTCTGGTGTAGATCCAGAAGTAACTTTTTTAATTTTTTCAACAGTATGTAACTTGTCGCCCGGATTGATTCTCTCAGGTGAATAACCAGCATAAAAATCAGTGTTGTATTTTAATCCAGACACTTTTTCTACAACAGGAATGCATTCTTCTTCTGTCACACCTGGGTATACTGTCGATTCGTATATGACAATGTCACCTTTTGAAATAACTTTACCTATTGTTTCACTTGCACCCCATAATGGCTTTAAGTCTGGTCTGTTATTTTCGTCCACAGGTGTTGGGACTGCAACTATGTAGATGTTGCAATCTCTTATATCATCAATATTGTTTGAACATATAAAGTCATGGTTGTTGATGGCATCAGACAATAGTTTGTCGTCCACTTCCAATGTCATGTCATGTCCTGACATAAGTTCCGAAACTCTTTTGGAGTTTAGATCATATCCAACTGTAGGATATTTTGTAGAAAACAATCGCGCTAATGGCAATCCTACATAGCCAAGTCCAACTACACCGATTTTAATATTTTCTTTCATTGTATGTTTTATTTTTTATATTTAAACGATATTGTATCTTGATTATTGCATAAATTATATCATTTGTTTAGCATTTTGCAATATAAATCAAAATATTCGTTATATCTTTCATCTTTATTGAATCTCTTTAACACAGAATTGCGGCACATGTCAGTATAAAAAGACTTGCCGTTTTGGGATATTTTGTGTATATTTTCCAATGCCGACTTAATATCACCTTTTTCAATGATGTATCCGATGCCATTTTCAATGGCTTCCGGGCTTCCGCCTGTGTCGTATGTAATTACTGGTGTTCCACAAGCTAAGGCTTCTATATTTGTAGTTGGAAAATTGTCCTCCCATGTAGGGTTGAAAAATATAGTTGCTGCCGAATATAGTTTTACCAATTCTTCTACATTTTGTGTCCTTTTTATTCCTATTATGCCTTTTGGTAAAATGTCTATCTCCTTTTGATTTACCCCCACTAATAGTATGACATAATTATCGTCTATTATGTTAGCTAACTGGAAAAAGTCGTTCAATCCTTTTCGATACCAATTTGATGCTATACCTAATATGATTTTTTTCCCTTCTGGTATGTTATACTTCTTAAAGATTTCTCTTGAGAGTTTGGGCGCAAAAACATCTGTGTCAATGCCATTGTATATTTGAACGATTTTATGTTTTGTCAAGAAAGATTGCTTGACATCCTTTTCGAGCCATTTGCTTACTGGTACCAAAACCATTTTTTGTGGCATGGAAAAGTATTTCTTTTTTAAATCAAAGTTTCTCTTGGAATTATCAAGAAAAAAACTTTTGGGATATGCTTGTGTTTGTGGGCATTTCTTGCAATGATCTTTCCATTTATCGCATCCTATGTACATATAATGTGCACAATGACCTGTGAACGCCCAGCAATCATGCAAGGTCCATACTATGGGCTTGTTGGTTTTTGACAGGTATTTAAACAGGAGAGGGTAGTTCAAATAATAACCATGTATATTATGCAGGTGAATAATATCTGGATTGATTCTCTCTATGTAAGAAATGAGCTGTTTTGTAGCATGCTCGGACATTAGACCATGAATGTCAAATAGTCGTGACATGATTCCGTGTAGTCTTTCGTCAAGCATACTCCCAATATGAAATAGATGTGATTTACTGGGATTGAACCATCTGCCATAGGCAATGTAGCTTTCCCATCCATGGGATAAAGCAACACTGCCTATGCCTTCTGCAATTTTTCCGTGTGATCCCCAGTTTGCAGTTATATTTATTTGCAATAATTTTACCATTAGAATTTTTTCTTACAACTCAAAAAGTATTTAACATGATTGACTGGCCAAAATGGCTCAAAATGTCTTCGATTTATCACTTTGCCATTAAAAGAAAAGTACTCTTTGTAATCTGACTGTGAAAATACGAATTTGTAAGTCATACAAGCGATGTCTATGGAAGTTTGATTCGCTTGTGTTAGTTTGCCGTATGGAAATGCGAAATATGGACATTCTTTTCCTATCTTTTCTTCTATTACTTTTTTGCAGTTAATGATTTGATATTTAAGGACTTCTATGTCATTCGTGTTGATCATGTAGTGATCCATGGTATGAGCTGCAACGATATGGCCTCTTTCTGATAATTCCTTAAGATGAGTCCACCGCATAGGCAACTTATTTGGAGTCATAACGATATGTTCATTGAAGTGCTGAATGTAAGATTCATCACCTTCTACATAGTTTGGATTGATAAAGAACATGGCATTTACTCCAAATTTTTCCAAAGTTGGAGCAAATATGTCGTAGCAATCCATGAAACCATCGTCGAAGGTGAATGCAACCAATGGCTCGGATGGCTCTATCCTGTTTACTATCATGTCAATAGCTGTTTCTATTCTTATGAACTTGGCATACTTTGAGAGCTGTTTTAGCTGTGTATAGAAAGTTTCTGGCTCAATCTCATTTTGTATCCTATGCCCATTAAGAATGTGTATTCCTTTTTGGGGCTTGCTGTATAAGCCTAAAAGGTCAAGAACTTTCCCTCTGAGAAAAGTTCTTGTATTCATGTATATACTATTTTCCATCTTATGTTTTAATTTTCAGATATGGCTTTATTTATTGTTGAAATCTGATAATGGATGTTCCATTTGTTGTCAACTTCTTGATACGCCCATTGTCTTACGTTATCTCGTGCCGATTGTGGCAAAAAAGTCCATTTCTTTATTTTTTCCGTTAAATCTTCTACATTGTTATGAATGAAAAAGTCACCAGTTTTGCCTGGTACTATAGCTTCAAATTCTGGCCCTTGATATGGAAAATCTCCATGTGTGATGACTGGGCATCCGAAAGTCAAAGAGTGAATGGCAGTAAGTCCAACGTTGCCTGGAGATACACAAACTTGTGAATTGTAGAACAACTCAGCTAAAGTGTTGTCATCATAACATGCACCATACATCCAAATTTGTTTATCTACATTTTTCTTTTTAGCATAAGCTTCCAAATCCACGCCCTCTACATCTTTGCCAACGAATACTGCGTTTATCATCGTTCCATGATTCTTAAGAGCAGCAATGGAATCTATAATCATTTCCAATTTTTTCCACTTTTGAATTCTTCCACAGTAGATAATGGTAGGAAAATCGTTTCCAAAATAATCCTTATAGATGGAAGTATAATGCATAGTTTGGCGAATTTCTTTTTCTTTATCTGAATCCAAAGAATTTGCAATACAATACATTTTACGATGGATGCCAACTTCTTCCATAAGCTTTATAGCATATTCATTGTAAACCAACAACTTGTCGTGTAAGTTGTAGAATGCTTTCTTGATGCTTTTTTTGATGAAATTTTCTCTGCCATACCATCCGTGTGTCCAGGCTATAGTCTTTTTGCCCTTGAGTTTTGCAAGTAGTAAAATCACCCAAGATGATAAACAGTAAGGTTCGCCATCAAGAATGTAATACTTATAGTTCTCATTTACAAGTTTAATAGAGCCTTTTTGCCAATAGAAGTTGTGGATAAACTTATTTTTAAGAGTTGCTTTGTATCCAGATAGTGTTGTGTAATCAAACTTTTTGATTGGTGATTGGACATGATCTCCTAAAAAGAAGTCACAAGCAAACTCCTTTGACATTTCCTTATATATAGGAAAACGGTAGTGTGTGCCGATATTGGTAATGACACATATTTTATTATTCATGTTGGTTATTAAAATAATGAAAACATTTAGTGTTTTATATCAATTATGAAGTGAAGTCCTTCGTATTTCTACTGAGCTACACTTCTATAGTAAACGTTCATATCTTGATATTATTATTTCATCGGTAATATTTGTTGTTGACCTATTATTGTAATATGCCAAAATAATTTGGGATTAAATCTTTGGCAGAGACTATGCAATTGTAGTCAATCTTGTTGTTTTTTATCTTAATCATTTTGCGAATAGCTTCTTCTGCACTATTGAAAAAAATATTATAGTTATAGTAATCTTTACAATAACTGAATGACGAATTTTGTAAAATTAGAATATTCTTACGATTTGCGATACACTCATAGCTAACTCCACTTACTTGGAATTTGAAACTATTTGGGTATGCCATGAGTATTATGTTAGCTTTTTTAAATATTCCTTGATAATCTTTTGATTCTAAATATGAGTTTATGAATATTATATTGCTGAAATCCTTGTCTTCAAATGGATTGTTTCTTAAAATGAGTAAGATGTTGTTCCTTTTGAGAATTTCGTTGTTTTCTTTTGTGTAAATAGCCTTTACAAAGTTTATATCTGACTTTGGTGATGGGTGAAATACAATGAAATTATAATTTTGCATAATGTCATTGTATTTTTTTGATAATGAGGTTTCTTTATATGCGGGCATACATCCATGCGATACAATATGAACGCATTCCATATTATTCTTTTTAAAAGGTTCTGCCATTTCTTTGCTGAATACAAGAAAAGTATGTTTCTTGGATAGATGCTTGAGAAAAAAACGTTTAATATTATTTTCTATTCCTTTACTATTGCCATGGCAAAAGAGATACATTCGTTTTGCTAATGGCATAAGACTTAATGAGATTTCATCAAGGTTTGATATGATACAATAATCAAACTTAGAGAAGTCTATATGCAATTTGATGTATGCTAAAACTATAATGTAAATCAATCTGTTGACAATGCCACTTTTGCATTCATGTCCTAAGATAGTAGGGATAATAAGTGCATACATATCTTTTCTAAGATTCATCTTTTTTGCGATGTCACTATGCATTACTACTTTTACGTCATAACCTTGTTTTATTAATGCGTTAATGTGGATTTGATCAAAGTTAATGTGACCAAATTGCTTCATGTAGTTAATGTATATTACTTTTTTCATCATTCTTTGTCATTTAAATGTTTGTTGAAATATAAAACTCTTTCGCTATGCGATTTTGTATCAAACAATATGTTGTAATAATGAGACATACTTCCAGAATTTCCAGAATATGTTTTCAAGATACTATAGCTTGCAATGAATAGCACATAGAGGATTTTATTTCCTTTATGGTATATGCATTTTGCTAAGTCTTGCCAAATTATCCAGTATGCAAAAATAAATAAATTAGAACATCTAATGCTAATGGTCCTAAATTCACTTAAAAATAAATTAATAAATAAATATATTAAAATACTATTCACAAAAATATTTGATTTGCGCAAATTGCATAATTTCTCTTTGTAGCATAAAACCATCATGCCAGTGAATAGCCTTTCAAGATAGCCAATGCCGAAGACAGATGCATTGTTGCTATCCATAGTCATGTATGCATCTATATATTGAGCTGCTGTTCTTGAAGTTATGTTTGCGCAAAATACTACAATGCTCTTTAGTATTGGTATATGGAAAATGCATATGATGTTTGCTGCAATAAAAACAATCGTTACGATATACGTATTGAAATTACGATGTAGTATAAAGTACATTGGTATATATGCTACAGCTGATACATGAAATGATGCTGCAATCAAGCATATAGCCAAATATGGTATGATTTTTCTTTCTTCTATATATTGTATGCCATTCAGCCATATAAAAATGGCTAATGAATTTCTCATTAAGTCTATACTGAAGCCTAATCCTCCCATTGTAAGAAAGAGCATTAAGCATAAAGATAAATTGGTCGTATATTTCCTGAAAAAACGGGTAATTAAAAATAAATTGAGAGATGTACATACGAATTGAAAAACTATATAATTATTTACTATAGTTTTGCAGAAAGATGCTAATAATGTAAATCCTGGTTCTGTTGGCCAACTTGTAATGGCAATATGGAATAAATTGCCTAATGTTGGAATGTTGAATGTGTACTGCCAATAATATACAGTCCAATCATAGGCTACAAATCCTCTGAGTCCAAAATAAATGATGAAAATAAAAATGGCAAGAATATTTATGAAGGTTGTTCTGTTGGGAACATCCTGATAATACTTATGGAGTATTGACAATACTCCATAAGCTACAATCAATAAAATATATGGAAATGCGTTTGCCATTTAACTTATTTGAAATTCAGTTTATTTAAATTGTCTTTTATCAACAATACCCATGCCAAATCTATGAAGATACCCAAAAGTAAAAACATGATGACGATGACAGATCTTGGAGTACTTGATGATTTTAGAGGTACTGAGGCCTGCTGGATAATCGTGAAAGCAGGTGTGTTTTCTTTAATCTTGTCATGAGCTTGTTGTATTTGTTGCTTGGTTGATGTGTAATTGTTGTATTTTAATTGCATGTCATTCTCTAAGTCTTCCATTTTGGCTTGGTAAGAGGCAAGCATGACGTCTGTGTTAGCATCTGCAAAAGTTACGTATTGTTGGCGAGCTTTCTCATATTTACTTCTTGCGTCGTCGTTTAACTTTTGGGCGTATGCCAAATCTTGCCTTGCTTTTTGCGTTCTGTATAATGTTATATATTCTTGAAGCCTTTTTTGGAGTGTGTCTGCCATGCAAGCTGCTACATAAGGGTCAACATCTGATACAGAGATGTAAATTACGCTATTGCCTTTGCTCATTTGGCAATCTATATTGCCTCTTATTGCTGAACAAACATCATCTTGCTGTTTGGTTAGCTGAAATGGGTTTAATTTGTTGGCTACTTTTGTCTCTGGTGACTTGAATAAGCTTGTTATATAGGCAAAGGGCTTTTTATAATATGGTGTCTTTGTATCTTGCAATATATGGTTGTAATATGTTTTGGACACACCATTTGTTTTTATAGGGATATCAAACATTTTGATGATAAAATCATTTGAACCAAAAATTTCTGGATAGATTTCTGGATAAATAGCATCTACTCCTTGATTGTTGTTTCCTAAACTCATGCCTATGGCACCTGCGATGTCACTAATGCTTTGTGACATACCCATACTATTTGCCTCTGGCGCAATGATGACAGAGGCTGTATATTGTTTTTGTTGTCCTAAAGCGTAACCTATGCCAAGGATTAAAGACGTTAACATACAGATAAATAACGTCTTCTTAGCTTTTAACACTTTGTTAACCAAAGAAATTATATCTATTTCGTTTGTTGCCATATCTATAATAATTTTAAAAGTTCAAACAATTAATTTATGTGAGCGGCTCTTCCCAAATGCAATGATAGTCCAGCTGATTTGTTCTTTTGCCGATTTCGTGTGCGGGGATTCCTCCTACAACAGAATAGTCTGGTATATCTTTTGTCACAACAGCTCCTGCTGCTACGACAGCTCCCTTTCCTATGGTTACGCCTTTTAGTATGATGCAACCAACACCAAGCCAGGCATAATCATGAATTGTGATTTTTTCATAAATGCCAGGGAAATGTTTGGCTTGTATGTCGTGACTTCCTGTCATAATCTTCACGCCATGTGAGATGGAGACATTGTTTCCTATCGAGATGCCACCTCTTGCATCCAGTGTACATTCTCTGTTGATATGTGAGTGTTCGCCTACTTCGATAAGCCATGGATTCATCATGTAACAACGTTTTGTAATGAAACTACCTTTGCCAATCTTTATCCCAACCAGCCTTAAATATGCTTTTCTTATACTCCAAAAAGGAATGTGAGGTAGCACGTCGTTAATCATGTATTCAATTCCTAATGCCTTCGTGTATCTGTATAAAACTGTACCGCTAAACAATTTCCAAATGAAATTCTTAATGAGGTATGGAATTGTTTTTATCTTAATGTGATTCTCAGAAATGATGAGGTAGTTATACCAAAGGCTCTTGTATGGATGAGCTGACGCTCCTTCTGCATCGTATTTTTCTATGCAGAGATTTATTTTTTGAAATTTGTATCCTTTGGTATATACACGATGTATCATTTCCCAGTCTAAGGCGTAACCGAGTTTTTTCTTTAGAGACAAGTCATATAGATTCTGCTTTTGTACAGTGGTCTTCATAAATGAGGATCCATGACGGTAAGCGACTTGTTTAGCTAAACAATGATAGTCGTCTATAGAATTTATGTAAACTTCTTTTCCTTGATTCATTTCTATGCTATTGCCATATATAACGTCAATATCGGTATACTCCTTGTTTTTAAAAATTCTTTCAAAAACATCTTCTTTGACATAGAAATCTCCACTGTTCAATACATTAATCCAATCGCCAGTAGCATGCTGGATACCTTTGTTCATAGCATCATATATGCCACCATCTTTTTCTGAACACCAATAAGCAAGACGGTCGGCATATTCTTTGATGATTTCTGCCGTTCCATCAGTGCTGCCTCCATCTATAACAATATACTCCTTGTCTTCCCACGTTTGTGAGAAGAAACTTTCCATGGTGGCACGAATATGTGTGACATCATTGAATACTACTGTTATGACACTTATCTTGTTGCTCATGTCTGTTTTTTATTTGTTTTGCAAAGTTACCACTTTATTTTTATACAAACGAATATTTACCTTATTTTATTGCTTTTTTATTTGTTCCAAATGCTTTTAGCCTTATCTTTGATGAGAAGTCTGCATTGATATAAGTGAATGAGAGCCATGCAAGCATAGCTTCCTGCCATACTCAATACGACTCCTTCGATACCTAATTGATTTCCGAACAATAGTACAACAACAATATATAGGGCGGTGAACACCAAAGATGTGATTATCTGGATTCGAATTTTGTTCAATCCATTTATGAGGTATGTTACACAGTTGTTCAGATTGAAGAAACATACGTAAATGAGCGTGCTCAATGATACGGTGAAAGGTACGGTCACCTTTTCGCCTACCCATAAGTGGTAGAATATTTGACATCCTGCCAACATGATAATTCCGCCAAAAACAGATAAACCCCAGAGCTTTAAGGCTCTGTTGAATGTTTGCTCTATCCATTTCATGTCGCCCTTGACATAAGCATCTGTGTATGCATTCCACATTGGGGAGAGGATAATGGTATAGGCCATGACCAACAAGTTGAAGAACTTATAGGCGATATTGTAGGTAGTTACTGCTGCAGGACCGCAAAACTGGGTGATAAATATGTTGGCTGCACCAAAGATGACGAGGCAACTGCTTATCTGAATCACGAAAAAGCCTAAACCTTTGCCTACAATCTTGTGACTTAATGATTTGTCGAAGAACTTAAAGGATGGTTTCAGTTCTGGATGCTGCTTGAAAAGTGGTATGGTTGCTAAACAAAAAATGACACATTGGGTTGCGGTATAGGCAAGAACAACGTACATTAAATGTCCTGTAGTAAATTTTGTCAACAAAAATATGATGCCAAGTGAGATGACATTTCCTAATACGGATAAAAAGTCATTGATGGCATATTTCTGCATTGCTACATAGATGAAGCCAATGTTCTTCAATACGAAGTTGCACAGGGTAAAGGCTATGGCTATAATGAGGGCGTTGCGCAAATCAAAGTTGCTAATGGCTTGCGTATTGAAAAACTTATTGAAATCTATTGTAAACAATGGGATTAATACGACAAGTCCTATCACCAATGCTATGAGTGTAAGCAATGATAGGGTAGTGCTGATGTATTTCTTTCCGAGTGCATAATCCTTTTCTGATATGGCCTCGGTGAGATAGTTGCGCATCCCGTTGCCTAAACCGATATCGAAGGTGTTGATCCAAAAGAGAATGGAAGTGATCGTCATCCAAATTCCATATACTTCATTGTTGAGGTAATTGATGGTTATAGGGACGATTAAAAGGGATGTGGAAAGACTTATAATCTTCAGAATACTTGAATATAGAATGTTGGTGGTCAGCATTCTATTACGTGTATTGCTAATTTTATGCTTGAACATTATCATTAATGTATGATTTTTTCTCTGTTTGTTGCGATTATTTACATCAAAATGGGGGATTCGAAGAATTCCATCGTCTGAATGCTTCTTCTCTTGTCAATGTTGTCATTTATAATCCTCCATTTTATTTTTCTGCAAAAGTACAACTTTTGGATGATATAACCAAATTTTCCTTCGTGAGAATGAGAAAATGTTATGAATTATTTGGCGGTATCAAAGGAAAAATGTAATTTTGCAGCAAAAATTTGTGCATATGAGTCAATTAGTAGAAGAACGATATATCAGCTTGTTGACAGACTTCGGTTTCAAGCGTATTTTTGGTACAAAGCCCAACAAGGACTTGCTCATTAACTTCCTAAACTCATTGTTTGGGAAGGAACAGGTGATTACGGACGTGAAATACTTAAATAGTGAGCATGTGGGCGATGTCTATACTGATAGAAAAGCAATCTTTGATGTGTATTGCGAAAATGAGAAAGGTGAGAAGTTCATCGTAGAAATGCAAAATGCATATCAAACTTACTTTAAGGATCGCTCTCTTTACTATGCCACTTTCCCAATAAAAGAGCAAGCTCCGAAGACGGCAGACTGGGATTTCAATCTGTCGCATGTCTATGTGATTGCTTTGCTTAACTTCAATATGCATGAGGAATCTTTCGATCAAAAGGCGATTGCTCATGATGTTGGGTTATTGGATAAGAAGACAAAGAAGGTCTTTAACGACAAGTTGACCTTTAAGTATGTTGAGATTGCTAAGTTTGACAAGCCTTTGGAGAAACTTCGTACTCTTTATGATAAATGGCTTTATGCTTTGAAAAATCTTTCAAAGTTGGAGACCCGTCCTAAGGAGTTGAAAGATAAGATCTTTGACAAACTTTTTGCTGAGGCTGAGATTGCTAAGTTTACTAAAAAGGAACTTCGTGAATATGAGGATAGTCTCAAGGCTTATCGTGACATCAAGAACTCTCTGGATACCGCAGAGGAAAAGGGAAGGAAGAAAGGAAAAATCGAGGTGGCTCGTGAAATGTTGCAAGATGGTGAGCCTATTGAAAAGATTATTAGATATACTGGGCTTTCAGAGAATGAAATCTCGGAATTGTAAAAATACAGAGAAAAGAAGCATGTAGGGCTATGATGATTGCCATACATGCTTCTTTTGTCTATATCTATCACAGCACAACTGTCGGAGATGCTTCTTTCGTGTCTTTTTATGGTCTTTCTTGAATCTCTTCGCAGGCTACCATTTCCGCTCCTCGGTAGATGACAACCAACTTATGCAGCTGGGTGGTCTTGACGGCTTCTCTCACAGCATCGCTGTCCGCATAGCGAGAAATCTGGGCGGCGGCTTCCTCGAAAAGGTGCTTTACCTGGTCGTCTGATGTGTTGGTCTTGCAATACTTCAGCTCGATGATGTAAGAGTCGACCATATCCTTATAGATGTCGCAGAGCGGAGAGAGGAAAATGTCGGCGTAGCCACCGTCGTTGTCTAACTTGTCTCGCTGGGAGGAATATCGCTTCAGGCAGTCGGCGATGTACTCGAAGTAT
>SAMEA104315437__coassemble_165_pt1 | contig 68302 bp, 67 predicted proteins | sample SAMEA104315437__metabat2_high_PE_043 | metagenome-assembled genome bin SAMEA104315437 (sample SAMEA104315437) | gut metagenome | biome: Monkey gut; feature: monkey-associated habitat; material: faeces | place: China | collected 2013 | reverse complement strand
ATGCTTATGGCTTGACAGAGGGCTATATCCTCACGATGGAGGAGAAAGAAGATGTAGAGATTGATGGCAAGCAGATTCATATTCTTCCTACATGGGAATGGATGTATCGAAGGCTGACTTGATGGAGTAAAGGGAGATTAACAGCCAACTGGCTTGATGAAAAATCGCCAACTGACTTGATAAAAATCGGCCAACTGGATAGTATTTTAGTTAAAGATACTAAATAAGCTCTTGTGTTTCAATCGTTATGATAGTCTTGCCAGGTAGTCGTAATGCTCTCCCTCGGCTATCAACTCTCCTTCCAAACCACAACTCTCGGCAATGCTTTTGAGCAATGGAAAGTCAACATATAGCCAGTCGAAAGGCTCACCTTCCGTTTTTTCATATACCATTTGGTAATCCACCTCGCCATAATATGGACCATTGAGGTCGATGTCAAAACTGCCGTCCTCGTTCTCGTAGATGTATTTGAGGTCGGAAGAGTCGATGAGTATCTGACCATTCGGATTGAGCAGCGATTTCAAGCGTTGGAAGAGGGCAGGGAGATTGGCTATCTTGCCAGCGATGCCTGTACCATTCATCAAGAGGAGAATTGTGTCAAAGCCATCATTATTTCCCAGCTGAGGATTGAAGAGGTTGATGCACTCCACATCCTTGACGCCTCGCAATTTCATCGCCTCGCAACTAAAAGGGGAAATGTCGATGGTTTTAATGGATGTAATGGCGTTTTGGGCTTTTGAGCCTTTCTGCTGTTCTTGCTCCATTCTCTTTTGTAAGGCAAGGGAATGGCAGCCTGCGCCAGCTCCCACGTCCAGCACCTTTCCTTTCGCTAAGTCGAGTGCCTTCTTTTCTAGTTTCGGCATGTTGTGGTAACTTCTGAAAAGGTGTTTCACGGGCATCTCGTCCTCTTCAAACATGGAGGAGAGTACACGCAACTTGCCAACCTTGCCAGTCTTCTGGAAGTCAAGGATGGCTGCGCCCATTGGGTCTTTTTCGGGGGATAAAATATCGTAGTTCATGATTGTTTTGTTTTTTTCTTTTAGATTCTTTTCTAGTTTGTCACCTTTTCCATCATACGTGCTCCAATCTTTTCCTCATTATCGTGAGGAAGAGGAGGATACCATGAAGCGGGATGATCTGTTATTTGATGCTTACCTGATTTCGTGATGTGGATTGCTTTGATATCTCCGAAATCTGAGGTCCCATCAATGAAAAGGAGATTCTCGAATAGGTGAAGAGATGCACGAACTCGTTTGATACCTTCGTTGAAATTATATTCAATAACAGCCAAACTTACATCGTGTCCTCCCATTTTTCTTTCATCAATGTAGTTATTACAGTTCCGTCAATCCATGAATCCTTCCAGTCTGGATGTTCTTTTCGTAGGTTCATGGCAAGTTTGTCTCCATCAAATGCTTTTGCACTTGAGTAAAAAGGTCCTAATTTACTTTTCCCTGCGCCATTGGGACCTGCAATAATAGTAAATTCAGGTCGTCTCTGCATCATGACTTTCGTCTGGATTGGCAAGGTAGGTTTTGCCATCCTCGAAATATGGCACGGAGATGCCTTTCGCCCACGCTTCGAGATAGATGCGCTCTACTTCTGCGTGTACGGCATTATTTATCTCACGGATGGTTTTGCCATTGGAAAGATGCCAACCTTCTATTTCTTCATATTTACCCATGAGCAATTCTTGTCTTTGATGTTCGGCTGCAAAATTACAAGGAAATTTTCTAATAACCAAATGTTTTAGTCTTTTTCTTTATGAACAGATTTTCGGCAAACAAAAAAACTCGCAAGTTCTTGAGAGAACTTGCGAGTTTTTGTATCGGGTGGAGCTGGAGGGAATCGAACCCTCGTCCGCACAAGGAAACCATACGCTTTCTACACGCTTATTCCAGACTGCGATTTTCGAAGTATGACAAGACCTGGACCACCAATCATACCCTTATCCTCTAAAATTTTACCCATGCAGCGAGGCATACATGAGCTATTTCCGATTTGCCTGCACCGCTTGACCAACAAGATTCGGAACTACATCCGTTGAGCGATGTCCCGTTCCATCACCTTGTGACGGAATAAAGCTAATCTACTGTACTTCGATTAAGCAGCGAGAGCGTAGTTATTTTCGCCAATTAATTTTTTGTTCACTAAGATTTAGGAGGTAGCCAACGAGCCTCCGCGTGCTTACGTACCATCTCATCTCGCCGTCAAATCCAGTCAACCCCGAATCCTTACAACTTTCTCTTGATGAGAAAATACATCCCAAAAACCACGTTTCCGTGATAATTGGGATGCAAAGATAAGACGTTTATTTGAAATCTCCAAATATTTTCTCAATTTTCTGCTCTTTTAAGCGAAAATTACTTCTTTAACGCTGTTTTTGGCAGATGGAAGCGATAGCTGATGCTATGGTTGACGGTGAGTGCCTTGCCTCTTTCCGTGCCAGGTGTCCACTTGATGGCAGACAACTTCTGTAGAGCTTGGAGAGCGGCTTGTGAGAAGGCGGTCTTGACGGCAATCTCGGCATCTTGCTTCTCCTGATAGGATAGCTTGTCGTAGGCGGCTCCTGAGAGGCGATTGCCCTCGTAGTTCTTCACCTCGATGTTCTGCATGTTGCCTTCCTTGTCTATCTGGAATGAAATCTTGATCTTGGCTTCAGCCTGATACTTGGAGGCTATCTCTGGATAACTGATACTCTCGTCCATTGCCTTGGTCCATGCCTTCATGCCGCCAGGGAACTCGGGTTTCTTCATATACTCCACGAGCTTGCCAGCGGCATCCAACTCTGCCAACTTCTTCACCATGTTCTCAGCTACCACAGTGGTGTAGGCCACCTTGCCATCTGGGTCGATGAGATACATCGTAGGAATCCACTGGATGTTGTAAGCCTTCGAGATGTTGGTCTCCTTCCACTTCTTGCCCTCGCAATACATCGTCCACTTGATCTCGTTGCTATTGCGGAACTCCTTCAACTTGTCCTTATCGGTATCGAAAGACACGCCGATGAGCTTCACCTTGTTTTTGTAGTTCTTGTAGATTTCCTTTACTGTAGGTATCTCCTTGCGACAGTCAGGACACCAAGTTGCCCAAAAGTCGAGGAGAACGTAGCAACCCGGACGTTGGAGTGAACCCTCTTGATGGGTGCGATAGTCGGATAGGGAAAGGGCTGGCTGATTTTCCTTGGCTTTCTTGATGACGAAGTCGGGAGCAGTGGTTCCTACTGGCAACAATCCCTTGGTGTATTTGGCATCGAGGTCTTCTGTGCCTTGTGCCTGTGCTCCTAGCAATCCAACGGCTAGGAGCATCAATGACAATATGGTTCTTTTCATCTTTCTATAAAATTAAGTTTTTGTCTTCCCTTATATATAATAAGGTGTAAATGCTATTTCTTGGTGGCTTTCACGAAGAAACCAATCAAGAGAATGTAGGCGATGAGCGAGCAAACCTCCGACATTGGGTTAGCCCACCAACTATCGGCGATAGACGCCTCGATGCCACCAAACTTGAGCAGTGCGCTGACCACGCCCATCAAGGCTCCACCGGCAATGAAACCACTGGCGATGAGTGTACCCTTCTCGCCACGTTCGCTGTTCACCTTGGCATCCTTGCTGCGAGAGGTGACATACCAGTTGACGGCACCACCGACCAAGAGAGGAACGTTCAACTCCAATGGGATGAACATACCCAGGGCGAATGCCAGGGCTGGAATCTTGAAGTAGGTGAGCACGATGGCGATGATGGCACCGATGCCATAGAGAATCCAAGGGGCTCCCACACCGTTCATCAATGGGTCGATGACCGCAGCCATCGCATTCGCCTGAGGAGCAGCCAAGGAACCAGAAGCAAATCCGTAAGTCTCGTTCAAGAGCATCATCACGCCGCCTACGGTAGCAGCACTGACCAAGGTGCCGAGGAACTTCCATCCCTCTTGCTTCTTAGGGGTAGTACCGAGCCAGTAACCTATCTTGAGGTCGGTGATGAAAGAACCAGCCACAGACAGAGCCGTACAAACGACACCACCCATGATCAAAGCTGCCAACATACCGCCTGAGCCTTTCAGACCTACAGCCACCATCACGACGGAAGCGAAGATGAGGGTCATCAGCGTCATGCCCGATACAGGGTTGCTGCCCACGATGGCGATGGCATTGGCTGCCACTGTGGTGAAGAGGAAGGCGATAGCTGCCACGAGCAAGATGGCGATGATGGCGAAGAGAAGCTTGCCATCCATCACACCAAACCAGAAGAAGAGGAAGGTGACTAGGATGCAGACCAGCGAACCGATGGCGATAATCTTGAAAGAGATGTCACGCTGCGTACGCTTCATGTTCTCATCGACAGCACTCTTGCCCTTCAACTCCTTGGCAGCCAAGCCTACGGCACTCTTGATGATGCCCCAACTCTTGATGATACCGATGATACCAGCCATGGCGATACCACCGATACCGATGCTGCGAGCGTAAGCCTTGAAGATTTCCTCTGGTGCCATCGCTCCCACGGTAGCCGTGATGCTAGGATCCCAAGCATTGAGTACGGAGTCGTGGAAGATGATGCTCATACCCGGTACAATCAACCACCATACGACGAGAGAACCCAAGCAGGTGTAGAAGGCATATTTCAAGCCGATGATATAGCCCAGACCAAGTACGGCGGCACCCGTGTTCACCTTGAAGACGAGCTTTGCCTTGTCAGCCAAGTCACATCCCCAACCGACAACACGGCTCGTGAAGTTCTCGTTCCACCAACCGAGGCTCGCCACGATGAAGTCGTAGAGACCACCCACCAGTCCGGCGATGAGCAAAGGTTTGGCTTGGTCGCCACCCTTGGCACCGCTCACGAGCACTTGTGTGGTGGCAGTAGCCTCAGGGAACGGATACTTGCCGTGCATGTCGCTCACGAAATATTTGCGGAATGGAATCAGAAAGAGAATGCCAAGCACACCACCGAGAGCCGATGCCATGAATATCTTGATGAAAGAGGTCGTCATCTCTGGATACTTTGCCTGAAGGATGTAGATGGCTGGCAAGGTGAAGATGGCTCCTGCTACCACGGCACCTGAACAAGCACCGATGCTCTGAATAATGACATTCTCGCCCAACGCCTTATTGCGCTTGGTGGCAGTGCTCACTCCTACGGCGATGATGGCGATAGGGATGGCTGCCTCGAATACCTGTCCTACTTTCAAGCCGAGATAGGCGGCTGCGGCAGAGAAGATGACTGCCATCACGATACCCCAGGTCACTGACCAGAAGTTAACCTCCGGATACACCTTGTCGGGTGACATCAGAGGCTTGTACTCCTCGCTGTCCTTCAGTTCACGGAAGGCGTTCTCTGGGAGTTGCAAGTTTTCTTTTTCGTTATTTTCCATTCTTTAGTCTTTTGTATGTTTGATGTTATGACTTATTTCTCGATGCGAATGATGTACTCACTCATGAAGCTAGCCCCTGGTTGCAAGCGATTCATCAAGTACTTGTCCTTGAACTCGCCGTCAAACTCAGCCCAATCGCTGATGCCATACCAAGGTTCGATGCAGATGAATGGGGCGTGCTTGCCTGTTGGGTTCCAAATGCCGACACAAGGGGTCTTGAATTCCAATGTGACGTGTGGCTCGCCCTTTTCGTTGAGGAGTGTCACTTGCTTCACCTGACTCTTGTCGAAGATGACAGCATCGTCGGCGAAGGTCTGCTCGTCAACTTCCCAGATGCCCTTGTCTGTCTCCACGGTCTCCTTGGCCTGGCGGTCGATGCAACCACCCACGTTGCCGAAGAGGCGAACAGGAGCCTCGTTGTCGAGCTTCAGTGTTGCCTTCATCTCCTCGCCCTTCTTGCAACCTGGTACGAGGAATGCTGGGTGACCACCTACCTGGAAGAAGATTTCCTTGTCATCGGTGTTCTCCACGTGCCAGATGACGTGAATCTCATTGCCTTCCAAACGATAGGAAACGGCAAGATTGAAGTGATATGGATAGTTCTTCAAGGTCTCCTCGTTGTCGATGAGGGCAAAGGTGAGACGGTCGGCAGTCTTGCCTACCAACTGGAACTCTGTGTCACGGGCGAAGCCATGGCGAGAGAGGTGATATTCGGTTCCGTCGATGCGATAGGTGTCGTTCCACACACCGCAAACGATAGGGAAGAGGATAGGAGAGTGGCGGTTCCAGTATTGCTCGTCACCATCCCAAAGATATTCGTTACCATTGGCATCCTTGATGCTCTGAAGTTCTGCTCCCAGTGAAGAAATCTCCAAGGTGAGCTGGTCGTTTTTGATTAGTTCCATTGTTTTTGTCTTTTGTTTTAAGTTATAATAAAGCCCTTGAAAATGTCATTTTGACATTATCAAGGGCAAAGGTACTACTTTTTTCTTAAATACGGCGAAAAAAGTTGATTATTTTTCAAATCCGCAGTCGGCTTGTGGTATCGCCTCGTCGTGGTCGTTGAGGTAGAGCAGAGGCTCTTCCTTGTATCTATCGCTTGCCACGGATTGATGGTCATTGCGATAGCGAGTATTGATGCCACCGATGCCGAGCATGGTGTGGAAGGCAGAGCGGCTGCTTTGTACATTCTTGTGCTGATTGACGCTCAGTGCGTTCTTCCTTGTAGGGAACGTCTGGTTGTATCTCTTGGAGGTCCAAATCAAGAATGGTACTTCTAGCTCGTATCTCGATGCTCGTGGCGAGGCATGGAGGAAGAGTTTGCGTCTGTCATCAAAGATGTTCTCGCCGTGGTCGCTCGTATAGAGCATCGCACTCAGTCCACCTTGCTTTTGGAGTCTCTCTATCACACTGTGCAATACGTAGTCGGTATAGCGGATGGTATTGTCATAGGCATTGACAAGGTCTCGGCGATTCTCCACCTTGGCATCGCTGTGGGTGTCAGGCTTGAAGTAAGCCATCTCCCTAGGGTAACGCTCCATATAGTTGAAGTGGGAACCATAGGTGTGGAGCACGACGAAGAGTTTCTTGTATTTCTTGCTCAATACCTTGTCGAGGATAGGGAGCAATTCGGCATCATAGATGTTTCCATTCTTGTCTGCCTTCACTTGGAGGGTCTTACTTCCGTAAGCTTTGGTGAAAGCCTCGTTGCAATCTCCAGTCTTGATGAATGCCCACTCGTTGGCTTGCTCGCCTAGGAAGTCGATGAACGAGTGGTTGGGCAATTGGTTGCTGACGAAGACGGTATGGAATCCTGCCTCTCGGAAGGCGGCGAGGATACCTTTCTCATGGAAGAGATTCTCGAAATTGTCGGCTGATACTTGCGATAGAAGCATTGGCACACTCTTGTGAGTGGTGTTCGACTGGGTAGTTGCCTTGTCAAAGACCATCAGTCCTTCGGTCTTGCTAAGCAACGGATTGGTGTCTCGCTTATAGCCGTAGAGGCTGAAGTTGTGTGCTCTCGCCGTCTCGCCGATCACCATCACATAGATTTCGGTGGAGTCGGCTAAATGGCTATCAGAAGTAGCATCCTGATAGCTTGGCTTGGCATCAAACTTGAAGTTCTTGCTCGCCTCCTGGTAGTTGATGCTGGCATTGTTGCGCTGCACAGCCAAGCAGAGGTTGTAACATACATTGACAGGGTAGAGTTGGTCTCTCATCTTGTAGTTCTCCACCTGAATATAGGAGAGGATGAGGCTGAACAAGCCCAAGATGGCGAAGCCCACGCCCCACTTGCGTGAAGTCTTTTTCCAAGCATCGGAGAGTAATGGGTATTTCTTGCCACGGATGGACACGATGCCCAAGATGAGCAGAGGTAGATAGACGATGAACACGCCTGCTACAGCTGGCACGAGATTGTCGAGCAATTCCATCGCCTCACCAGGGTTGGTGGTGACGAGATTGAGAAACATATCTACAGCGATTACTCCCTTGCCAAAAAGATACAGCAAGACGAGCTGGAAGGCTGCAAAGAAGATGAGGATGAAACACCACCACACCATCTTGCCTGTCTTCTTGCAGAGCGACATCAAGAGCGCATAGATGCCGAGTGGCAAGAGAATGTTGGCAGCTGATGCCCAAAGAGAAAGATGCTCCGTGAAGCAAAGGGCTATGTTGGGTAGCATCAAGGCTATCACCGCATAGACGTAGAGAATGTTGTTGAAATTCTTTTTGATATTATTGAAGTTCATTCTTTATGATTTATGATAATAGCATTAGCCCGATTCCATATAGTTTCGGCATCAGCCTTATTCTAGCTTAAAAGCGCTAGGCAAATTATTAATTCTTAATTAATTAAAACGCTTCGTTGATACTGAAGAGGAATCCTGTTTGTCCCGCCTTGCCAAATCCATAGTCGAGTCTGACGTTGACATTCTTCTTGAATTCCCAGCGATAGCCGATACCGAAATTAGGTAGGATGTGTCGGCTTCTCATCTCGCTGAATTTGTGGAAGACGGTGCCAGCACCTACCCAAGTGGTGAGGCTGTTTCGCTTCCATACGTGCTGGCGAAGTTCCACTTGCGCCTCCATCTTGTGCTTGTCTCGATAGCGTCCCTCATAGTAGCCTCGCATGGAGTTGCTATTGCCGAGCAGTGCCATCATGCCCCAAGAGGGATTGCCGAAGTTGAGCATCGTTCGGAAGTCTTCTGCCAAGATGGCTCCTTTCCATACTCGCTGGTAGGCATCCACCTGTAGTTCGGTGGTGCTGAAGGCATAGTCGTTGCCCATAAACCTCGGACGGAAGCACTGACTGAGGTTGATATAAAATCCTCGATGGGGATAGGTGAGCACATCACGGGTATCATAGACGGCAGAGAAGCCGGCACCAATGTTCCAAGTGTGCTGGTCCATGCCGTTGAGCAGTTCAGGACGCTCGATGCGTCTGCCAATCACGTAGTCGTAGCTCACCATCGGACCGAGGTAGAGGTTGTCGCCCAAGTGGAAGAGGAAACTCGCCTTGAAGCGTGCCTGCCATCGTTTCATGTCGCTCTTGTTGCTGTCGTCATCGCCCATGTCATATCCCATGCCCCAGAACTTGCAGGGGAAGGAATAGAAATAGATGGTGTAGTCGGCACGATACTTGTCTTGTGGAAAGATATGCGTGCCTCGGATGCCCAGCATATAGAAACCTACGGTGCTGACATCGCCAAAGAGGGATACATTGGATGGAGGAAGAAGCGTGTCATTGGCGTTGGCACGGTAAAGACCGGCTGCCACGAGTCCGATGCCCAACTTGGTGTCGGTACTGTAGTGTGGACCGCCAATGATACTGAAGTCGAATTTCTTGTGCTCTTTATTCTTGTTGGCATCATTGAAGTAGTCCAAGAATCTCGTCAGAAGCGACTTTTTCTTGGTCAAAGTATCTTGCTTTGTGGCGGATTCGTTCACCCACGAAGAGTCTGCCTCCATATCGCTAGACGGAACGGGGACATAACAGAGTTTGGGCTCGCTTGCTTCTACGGCTAGATAGACCATGAAGCATAGGAACATGGCAAGTAAGTACTTCATAATGATACCAGTTGATCAATAAGTGCCTTGGGAGGCGTTTTATATATAATAGAGGTGGGATGGTTAGTAAACCAATCCCACGTTGTCAATCCAGAATGTGTTGCCTGGTGTTCCGATAAACGCACCGCCGTGTGATGAAGAGAACTGGAGCACGAGGTGAGACGGAGTCTCATTGGCTGAAGCCCAACCGATTTCCTTGACAGGTACGCTCTTGCCCTTGCTGTTGCGGGCATAGTCGGTAGAACGCAATCCCATGAGGGAGGCATTGTAACCTGCCATGTGACGGATGTCGCCATAGTGGATTTCATAGGTGGCACCCTCTACCCATCCGCTGGTACTCTTGCCATATTTCACTACCACAGTGCCCACACGCTTAGCCGTGATGTTGCCCTTGGCATCCTCATAACGCTTCTGGAGGAAGAGGAGGGTGACGGCGTAGTCGTGACCTTGTACGGTAGAGGCGCTACTGAATCCGGTCTGCTTGATACGGGTAGGACTCGTGCTGAGCTGAGTCTTGTAGTCGTATCTCAAAGCCTTAGGTCGGGCGGTGAAAGGAATACCCCAGTTGATAGCCTTCGGACCATCCTTGGTACCAGTGATAGGTTCGCGAACATCACCGAGGAAGAGGGAGCCTGCTGCCAACACCTTGATGTTGATGAGTCCCAATACCTTTACTTTCTCGATATGGGTCACGAGCTTGGCGCAATGTCCGTGTCCAGCGTGAGTGTCACGATAAACGGAGCAGTTGGTCTTGTAGATGCCAGAAACGTGAGCCATCACATTGGAAGTTCCCCATGGAGAACCGCCCTTGTTGGTATAAGGAGTGGTACCGCTGAGTGTCATCGAAGGACCTACCTCGTAGAGCGTCTTTTGGTTACCACCGATAATTCCTGATTCCTTTACATTTCTAATTACCCATTGGTCCATGTTACCATACTTGAATGGAACAAACTTGCCACTCTGTGCTGCCATTGACATGGTTGAGCTGAGTGTCAAAACCGAAACTAATACTTTTAATTTCATTACTGTAACTTTTATTTCTTTTCTGTTTCTTTTCTATTTCTTTTTAATTTCGGGTGCAAAGTTAGGAAAATATTTTGGTATTGCGAGTTTTTTAGAGAGAAAAATGCAAAAAAGCAAGAAGATATTAGCTATTCTGTTGATTTTTAGGAGGAATAGAACAAAAAAGACGGACTCCCAGGAGGAAATCCGTCTGCTCTATTGTATTCTTAGTATGTGCCTAGGCTTTTCCAAAAAAGTCCCGAGGTTTTTGGAAAAATGTCCCGAGGAAATCTGAAAAACGTCCCGATGTTTTTTATAATACGTGCCTATGTTCTTCTGTGGATGTGTCGATATCCTTCGGAATGTGTGGCGATTAAGGGAACTTTGGGTAATCGTCGAAGTTTGGCTTTCGCTTCTCCAAGAAAGCCTTGCCGCCTTCTTGCGCCTCATCCATCGTGTAATAGAGCATCGTGGCATCACCTGCCAATTCCTGGATACCAGCCTGACCATCCAGTTCGGCATTGAGACCTGCCTTGATCATGCGGAGGGCGAGTGGGGAGCGCTCCATCATGATCTCAGCCCATTCCACGCAAGTGTCTTCGAGCTTGTCGAAAGGAACCACCTTGTTTACCATGCCCATCTCCTCGGCTTCCTTGGCCGTGTATTGCTTGCAGAGGAACCAAATCTCTCTTGCCTTCTTCTGCCCCACCATTCTGGCGAGATAGGAGGCACCGAAGCCTGCATCGAAGCTACCTACCTTAGGACCGGTCTGTCCGAAGATGGCATTCTCGGAGGCAATGGTGAGGTCGCACATCACGTGAAGCACGTGACCGCCACCGATGGCATAGCCGTTGACCATGGCGATGACTGGCTTGGGCAAGCGACGAATCTGCATCTGCACGTCGAGCACGTTGAGACGAGGCACACCATCGGTGCCCACGTAGCCGCCACGACCTTTCACGTGCATATCTCCACCTGAGCAGAACGCCTTGTCGCCAGCTCCCGTCAAGATGACCACACGGATGTCTTGGCACTCTCGGCAGTAGCTGAAAGCCTGCGACATCTCCCAGGTGGTGAGTGGGGTGAAGGCGTTGCGATAACGCTCTCGATTGATCGTAATCTTTGCGATGTGGTTATACTCTTCGAAGATGATTTCCTTGAAATCAAATCCTTCTATTTTCTTCCATTCTCTCATTGTATATTTTTGTTTGTTTCTACTTCCCTTCTTTTAAAATCCCCCTTATTCTAGCTTGTGCTCGTTCAAACATCTCTCGACTGCTCAACAGTTCCAAGGTGTCGTAGTATTCCTTCAAGACCCGGTTGTCTGTCTCGATGTCGGTGAAGACTTCAAGGAGCATCGGACGGTCGGAATCTGCATGGATAAGTTGGTCGATGCCGTACTTCAGCGATTTCATGTCATCGGCTCCCATATAGACGATGTTGTTTGCCTGACATGCGTTCACGGCTGAGGTGTGGTGCTCAGCCATCACGAGCCGTTCACGGGCATCGCTCTGCTTCAGTCCTTCAAACTTGCCGAAGATGGCACCGCCGCCATTGTTGAGTACGATGATGCGAAGGCTGCCATCCAGGTTTTGGTTCCAGAGGGCGTTCTGGTCGTAGAAGAAGCTCAGGTCGCCAAGCACGCAGAACACCTTGTTGTTGGATTGACTTCTCAGTCGCACGCTCTCTGACAGATATTTCGACAGACCCGCTGCCGCTGAGAGCGTACCCTCGATGCCATTCACGCCTCGCAGACAGTGAACATACATCTTGGCATAGATGCAAGCCAGTCGGATAGCCATGCTGTTGCCATAGAAGAGGCGGCACTCATCGGTATCACCATTCCAGTTGGCGAGAAATTCCTCTTGGAAGTATTTCACGGCTGCCATGCTGCTGAACGCTGGGTCGTAGTCTCTTGCGTGGTGATCAGCCGATTTCAAGGCGTCATTCCACTTCTTTATGTATTCCTTGACCTCGTCCTCATAGGCTTGCTCGTTGTCCCTCATGCTCTCTGCCAGTGTGTTGGAATCTGCCGCAAAGATGCGGTCGAGGTGCATGAAGGTATCGACACCATCGCCGTCCTTGCTCACTCGCCATACCTTGGCATCCTTGCAACAGCGCAAGAACTGCTTGAGTCGCTTGCTCACAAGGCAACCGCCCACATAGAGGATGAAGTCGGGCTTGTAGGCTTCGATTTCTTGCAATGCTTTCTTGTCACCGCTTTCTCTTGCAGCCTTCTCCTTTCGTTCCAGTGCTGCTAGCACATCGTCAAAGTGATGAACACCTTGAGCCAGTCCTCCACAACCGTGATGACCGAGAGCGGTAGGTTCGCAGAGCACCACTGCCCACGAAGCCATGTCCTTGATGCCATATACTTGAGTGGTAGGATAATCTTGTCCCACGACAATCATCGGGCGCTTGGCTTGCAGGAAGTCTCTGATGTCGTAAGCATCAAGGCTCTCGTAACGGCGAGGGGTTACATATCTTGTGCATCTTGCTTCTGGCAATTGCTTCTCCGTAAACTCGTAGAGAGGTTCTTGTATCTGAATATTGATATGAACGGGTCCCATCTTGCGATGCACGCAGTCGATGATGGCTTCGTTGGCTTCTCGCTCGCACATCCAATGTTGTTCTTCGTTCACGATGACAGGTAGGTTGACGCTTCGGTTGACCAACGACCCGAACACGTTGGCTTGTGGTAAGGTCTGTCCATCCTGCTGTCCAATCCATGCTTCAGGGCGGTCGGCAGAGATGAAGATGATAGGCAACTTCTGGTAGTATGCCTCTGCCACGGCAGGGTGGAGGTTGAGCAGTGCCGAACCCGATGTGACGCAGACGGCGACTGGTTCGGGGCACTGTGATGAAGGATTGCCCAAAGCCAAGCCGATGGCGAAGAATCCAGCGCTTCGCTCATCCGTCATGGGATAGCACCGGATGCCATCCAACTTATTGAGGTTGTGTACGATAGGCGCATTTCTGCTGCCCGGACAGACCACCACTCTTCTGCAACAGTGACTCTTCAAGACACTGGTCAGGATATTCACATTCTCAATATTGCTAAACACGGGAATAAATGATAATGTATAATTAATAATGTATAAATAGGCTTGCGCCCTTCTAAGCTATTGAATTCTTCACTTCCCCACAACTTTCCTCATCGTCTGCATCTTCGCCTCGGTCTCTAGCCATTCCTTCTCCATCTCGCTCTCGGCGAGGAGACCGCCACCGGCATAGAGGTCGAACTTGCCACCTTGGTGGATGTTCATGCAGCGAAGGGATACATAGAGATGGGTTTCGCCATTCGGCATCAGCGGACCGACAAAGCCACTGTAGTACTTGCGGTCGATGCTCTCGTTGTCGAGGATAAACTGGCGTGTCTCTTCCTTCGGAATACCGCAGATGGCTGGGGTAGGGAATAGCTCGTCGAGCACATCGCCTAGACAGTCGATGTCGTCAAGACGGAAGAGGAAGTCGGTGCGCAGATGATAGAGCTGGGCGGCCATCGTCGTGAAAGGTCCCTTCTTGGTATAGTGTTGCGAGAACTCTGAGATGACATCCTCGATGTAATCGGTGACGTATTGTTGCTCCATTTGGTCCTTCTCTTGCCATTCCACTCCCTCGATAGGTTTATCTGAGACGATTGTGGAGGCGGGAGCTGGTTGGGTGCCAGCCAAAGCCATGGTCTTAAACTCGCATCCGTTGCCACTCAAGAGAATCTCCGGGGTTGCCATCAGCCAAGTGCCCGACTGGGTGGTGGAGACGAGGGCGATGAAGAGACGAGGATACATCTGGCAGGCTTTCAGGAAGAGCTCCTTCGCCTGGATGTGAGCGCAAGCTTCACTTTTCATCTTCGAGCATCTCGCCAAGACAATCTTGTCGAACTTGCCTTTTTCGAGTTGCTCATGGAAAGTCTCGAAGTCTTGGGCGTATGCTTGTTTCTCCTTTTTGCTGGAAAGATATACCTCAGCCTCTTGGATTGTCATTTCGGTTTTCAACTTGATATGCTTCACTACGTCGGGGCGCATCAGGAGAATCGGACACTCTTCTGAAGGCATGAAGGGAGCGATGACAAAGCCCGACTTCCCGTTCAGCTCATCCACGGATGAGAGCTTTTCGGGGTCATCGTCGTTTTGCATCACGAGCGTATAGCTGTCCTTGTAGGGCAGGCGATAAAATGCAAATGCTGCCATTGCCGTCTAGCCCTCCTTGCCTAATGGTTTGTCCTCGGCCTCTTCCAGGTTCACCTTCTTGTCGGTGTTGTCCTTCTTAGGTGTGAAGACGTAATTGGTGACCTGCACGGTGCAAATCAAGTCGCCATTGGAGTTCTTGATATCCACTTGCCAGGTATGCAAGGTTCTTCCCTTGTGTACGAGTTTGCCATAAGCGGTCACGGTGTCGCCTTCCAAAACGGCGAGCACGTGGGTACCGCTCACGTTGATGCCCACGGCTATCTTTCCAGGACAAGCGGCAAGAGAGCCTACGCCAGCCAAGTTCTCAGCCAATGCGAGTGAGGCACCGCCACTGAGAAAACCGAAGGGCTGCTTGTTGCGCTCATCCACCTTCATGGACGCTTGCAGGGTGTCAGGTTCTGGAGTTGATATAAAGTGCATACCGAGAGTCTTGGAGAGACCATCGGACTTTTCTATTCTTTCGATTAAATGCTCAATGTTCATAGTTATTTCCTTTTTTTGTTTTTCTTCGGCAGATATGCCTATGTGGTGCAAAGATAGATATTATTCGGGAAACAACCAAAAAAAAGAGACAATCTTTTTAAGGGATTGTCTCTTTTTATGATATGATAGCTGATGTTACTGTTCGTTATACTTGATTTCCACCTCGTGCAAATCCACAAACTCACCGTTCTTTCTCTTTCTCTCCACCAGCATGTTGAAGAGCTTGCGCTTGCGGCTGCCCTCGATGAAGCGGCGGAAGAACACATTAGGAATCGCCACACCTAGGGCGATGCAGATGATGGCGAGCGATGCCTTGATGGCATTGTTCATACCTACGGTGACCTCACCTACCACGCCGTGCATGTCGATGAAGGCAAACAGGGCACGATACATCAATACTCCAGGCACCATTGGGATGACACTCGGAATGGTGATGCACTGGTGTGGGGTGTGGAACCAGTGTCGAGCCTTGATGACGATGACGCTGATCAAGGCGGAACCTGCCAAGGAACCGATGCTCAAGCCCATGTCCAAGCCGATGTTGCCATTGCTAGGACCCAAGTTGACGAAGTTGCGGAAGCAAACGGCTATGATACCTCCCATTGCCACAACTGGCAAGAGTCTTCTTGGAATGCTGAAGATGGTGGAGAAGCCCATGGCTGATACTGCTGCTGCGATGGCAAACTCCCAGTACTCGTGGTGAGGTGTCATGGTGAGGTCCTTGACGAAGTTGTCGATGTGGCATACTTGGATGGCGAATGCGATACCGAATGCCATCGCCAAGACCATCAACAGGGTGTTCAGTGCTCGTACCATTCCCACCTCTATATATCCGTCAAGCATATCGTTGACAAAGTTGATGAGTGGCACTCCTGGCACGATGAAGAGGGCGCAAGCCATCAATGGATGCCAAGGGGTATCGGAGTGCATGAAGCTTGGCAGACTGGATGCGATGGATGGATCTAATGACAAGAAAGAGGTCAACCAGGCTATCAAGGTGGCTACGAAAGCCGAGATACCGATTGCCACATAGTTGTTGCATCCCTTGGTAGGCAAGTACATGCGAAGGCGGAAGCCCAGGATGGCTGCCAGTGAACAGAAGAAGAAGGCTGGCCAGTCGCAACCGAACTGGATGCAGAAGCCGCCACAGGCGAAACCTCCACCGATGGCTACTTGCCATGGGGTGAAACTTCTTGGTGTCGCCTCCACCTCGTTGAGGGCTTGCTCATATTGGTCGAGCGAGTAGTCTTCCTTGATGGCGCGCCACGAGAGCTTGCTGATCAGGGAGATGGAGGTGAGGTTGATGCCATGCTTTACGCAGCGCTGGAACTTGGTGAACGAATGCTCCTCGTCACTGTAGTTCACCATCAGCACGTTCCAGTTCACGTAGAGGTGCATGTATCTCTCGTCCAGTCCGAGGAAGGCGGCGGTACGTTTCATGGTTCGCATGATGCGAGATGTATCGGCGGCACTCTCCACCAATATCTTGCCGGTGCGGAGCAGCAGGTCGAGCTTGCGGCGAAGCTCTGCCTCTGAAATTTCCTGGCACTTGCAGTTCTCTTGGTCGTTGCCACACTTACAGGTTCCTTGCTTTTCACTGTTGGCTAAGATAGCCCCTAATTCATTCTCCTTTTCCATGAATGTCTGTTTATCCTTGTTTTTATCTGATGTTTTTGTATGTTTTTATATTGAAGAGTGTGTCCGGGAGTGGATTACCCGAACACGAAGATGATAATCTGAATGGTAACGATGCGCAGGAACATGGCGAATGGATATACGTTCGCATAGCCCACGGTAGGCGCATCTGCAGAGGTCTGGTCTCTTACGTAAGCCAGGGCTGATGGGTTGGTGTTGGCTCCTGCCAATACTCCGAGCAGCGTGAAGTAGTTGATGTGGAAGCAGAATCTTCCGATGATGCCGCCCAGGATGATAGGTATCATCGTGATGGCGATACCATATACAATCCATATCATTCCCTTCTCCGTTGCCACGGTCTCGATAAACTGTTCACCAGTGCCCAGTCCCACACAAGCCAAGAAGATGCAGATACCGATTTCTCGCAGCATCAGGTTGGCAGAGATGGTATTGTAGGTGACGAGGTTGTACTTCGGACCGAAGTAGCCGATGAGGATGGCCACTACCAATGGACCACCGGTCAATCCGAGGCGCAAGTTCTCATTGATGCCTGGGATGAAGAATGGGATGTTGGCTACGATACAGCCGAGCATGATGCCCAGGAAGATAGGAATCAAGTTAGGGTAGTTGAGACGCTTCATCTGGTTACCCAACACTTTCTCGGTATGGCTGATGGCAAGCTCGGTGCCCACTACGGTGACACGGTCGCCCAACTGCAATTTCAAGTCTGGGGTGGCAATCAAATCGACGCCGGCACGGTTCACACGGGTGATGTTGGTGCCCAGGTTAGAACGAATCTGCATCTGAGAGATGGTCTTGCCGTTGATGCCTGGCTTGGTGACGAGGATGCGGCGAGTAATCAACTCATTGCCGAACTCCTCCCAAGCCATCTCCACTTTCTCGCCGAGCAGGGCAATCAAAGGCTCCTGTACGGAAGGATGGGCTACCACATACACGATGTCGCCCTCGTTGAGAATGGTCTGTCCGTTCACCATCTCCTTGGTGCTGTTTCCGTCCTCTCTGTGTATCTGGGAAATCATGAAGTCACGGTTCAGAATGTGGCGTACCTCCTTGACGGTGTCTCCGAAAATCATCTTGTTGGTAATCTTCACGGAGAATGTGTTGAGGGTCATCGCCTCTAAGTGTCCGAATCCACGCTTGGCTTGTGCTTCCTCCTCACCCTTGTTGATGCGGAGGGCATAGCGCAAGACGATGAAGGAGAGGATGACGCCAAGCACACCCATAGGGTAGGCGATGGCATAACCGGCAGCTATGGAAGGAGCGTCGATGTGGCGCAGGTCACTGTAAGCCTGTTGGGCAGCACCCAGTCCAGGAGTGTTGGTGACGGCACCCGACAAGATACCAGCCATCGAGGTGATGGAGGTGTTGGAGAAAGAGAAGATGACGAGGGTGGTGATGATGCTCAGTGCTACCACGATGATGCTGAGCAGGTTGAGGCTCTTTCCGCCATTCTTGAACGAGGAGAAGAAGCTAGGACCTACCTCCAAGCCAATGGAATAGACGAAGAGAATCAAGCCGAACTCCTTGAGGAAGTGGAGCAGGTGCTCATCGAGATTGAGAGAGAAATGGCCGAAGATAAGACCGATGAAGAGAATCCATGCCAAACCGAGCGAAACACCTTTCACCCTGATTTTGCCTAAGGATAAACCCAATGTGATGACCAAAGCTAGGATCATGACAGAGTGGGCTACGCCACCTCCCCAAAGGTCAGGGAAGCCGTAAAACAAGTTTCTAATGATGTCCATAACTACTAGTAATTTTGAAATTTCGGGTGCAAAGGTACTAATTTTTATTCATTTATGATTCTGTATCAGCCTTTTTTTGTAATTTTGCAAGCAAGAATTTGACTTAAATAATAGAATAAGGTATAGAATATTGCCAAAAATGGAAAAAATACTAGAGAATAGAGACCAGCAGCTTTTGGCTGAAATCAAGGATAAGCGCATCGCCGTCTTGCTGTCGGGTGGTGTCGATAGTTCGGTGGTAGTGTGGGAGTTCGCCCGACTGGGCTTGCATCCTGACTGCTTCTACATCAAGATAGGTCCTGAGGAGAAGGAGGAGTGGGACTGCTCTTCCGAGGAGGACCTGGAGATGGCTACGGCTGTGGCTCACAAGTATGGCTGTAAGCTACAGGTGGTGGATTGCCACAAGGAGTACTGGAGCGAGGTGACTCGCTATACGATGGACAAGGTGAAGGCTGGCTTCACTCCCAACCCCGACGTGATGTGCAACCGCCTCATCAAGTTTGGTGCCTTCGATGAGAAGATGGGGCACGACTACGACCTCATCGCCACTGGTCATTATGCTCAGACCGAGACGGATGAGAATGGCGACAAGTGGCTCGTCACGAGTCCCGACCCTGTGAAAGACCAGACCGACTTCTTGGCTCAGATAGAGTCGTGGCAGTTGAGAAAGGCGATATTCCCTATCGGTCATCACATCAAGAACGAGGTGAGGGAGATAGCCGAGGAGGAGCATCTCATCAATGCCAAGCGCAAGGACAGCCAGGGCATTTGTTTTCTAGGACAGATTAACTACAATGATTATATCCGTCGCTATCTGGGCGAGCATCCGGGCGATGTCATCGAGATGGAGACGGGCAAGAAGATAGGTGAGCACAAGGGCTTGTGGTTCCATACCATCGGACAGCGCAAGGGTTTGGGCTTTGGCGGCGGTCCTTGGTTTGTCATCAAGAAGGACGTGGAGCACAACATCCTCTATGTGAGTCATGGCTATGACCCTCAGACTGCCTACAAGAAGGATTTTCCTCTGCATGATTTCCATTTCCTCACTCGTGAGGTTCCGATGCAGAAGGTCACCTTCAAGATACGCCATACCCCGGAGTATCATCCAGCTACCATCGAGAAGTTGGAGGATGGCAGATGGATGATTCATTCGGAGGAAGCTATCCATGGAGTCGCTCCCGGTCAGTTCTGCGTGGTGTATGATGAGAACCACCATCGCTGCTATGGTTCGGGAGAGATAACAGTGTAAGCGATTGAGATGGCACTTCTAGGCATTCATGAGGCAGAATGCTTAGAAGTGCCATTTGATATCTACTCCCATTTGGAAGGGATTGCCGCGCTGAGCGAAATATTCCTTCTTGCCCGTGGCGGCATTATCGACGGCGAAGGTGTTGTAATGGGTGTCGGTGAGATTCCTGCCCCAAAGACTGATGAGCATGCCGCCTAAGTCGAGGTCGAGGTGAGCGCCTAGCACTGCATACATCTTCTGGGCATACGAGTTGGCGTTATCCCAATAGGTCTTGCCCTGTGCATGGACATTGGCTCCTAGGGTGAGCGACTTCATCGACAACCAGGCATGGGATGGCGATGCCGACTGGAGGTCGAGGCGATAATCCGCCATCGCAGCCAAGGTGTTCTGTGGCACATAAGGCACCGTCTTGCCCTTATAGCTCACCGCTTTGTCATTTGCTTGTCCGTTGCCATCATCACTTCCATCTCCATTTCCGTCTTCATATTCGTCAAATAGGGCACGAGTGAGTCCGTAGCTCACAGCCCAGTCCAACTTGCCATCTACAGCCTGCCCCTTCAGCGCAGCCTCGATGCCACAACTATGACTCTTGCCTGCATTCACCATCATGCGACCGAAACCATAGTTGCCTGCCATCACGGAGAGTTGCTGATTGCGCACTTGCATGTAGAAGGTGCTGAGGTCGAGGTGCATCATGTGGTCGAAGAGATTGAGATGAGCACCCAACTCATAGTTCCATGAAGTCTCCGGCTTGAAGGCGATGGTCTTGTTCACCTTGTCATAGTCCTCCTCGGAATGAGGCACGTCGTAATCGCCACGCATCGCTTGCTGACGGTTGGCATTCAATTCGGTTTGCAAGATGTCGCTGAACATCTGTATGTTGTATCCGCCTGCTCGATAGCCCTTGCTCACGATGGCATACACGTTGCTGCCCTGTGCGTTTATCTTCCAGTTGATACCTATCTTTGGGAGCAACTGATGATAGTTGTCGCTGGTCTTGTGGTCGAGTACTGAACGGAGCGTGTTGGTAGCCACTTGTCCCATCACGTTGGCGGTCATCGCCATGTAGGCGGAAGAGGCATAGTGGATGGCGGTGTGCATGAAGTCGTATCGCAAGCCGATGGTGGCGGTCAGTCGATCAGTGAGTTCCAAATTGCTCTCGTGGAACACGCCGAGGTTCCATTGTGGGGTGTGGAAGAGTCCTGGTGCCCCCATCGTTACGTCCATCTTCACGCCGCCCGCTCTCTCTATCGCTGTCGCAGCAGCCGCTTGTGCCTGCGCCTCGCTCATCCCCTGTGCGATGAATCGCTTCGCCATAGAGGTGACCATCGATGTGTACATCTGGCTTTGGATGGCATTGCCGATAGGACGGGTCATCCCCTCGTTGAAATAGACCGGACCATTGGTCTTCAGCCAGTTGTAGGAGAAGAAGGCTCCAGCTGTCCAATTCCAGATGTCACCTACGGGCTTGCGACTCTTGAAGGTCAACTCCTGGGTGATGGCGTTCTGCAACTGCTCTTGCAAAATGCTCATATAGTCGGTGGGCAGATAGTCTTGGTCCATCAGCATACGGTCTTTGAGATACTGGTAGCTGGTGGTGGAAGAGAAGGAGAAATCTCGTCCTTGGTGCTGGATGTCGAGACCTGTAATGAGAGTGTTGCGTTGGTAGTTGCCAGCGAAGGTGGAGGCAGGGAGTTCAGTCTTGCCTGTCTCTAGGTCGAGTTTGCCGTATGGAAAACCATTCTGATCGACATATTGATAGTTGGCGAGCCAGTCGATGCTCCATCCCTTGTTCCACTTGGACTTCAGCATCAGCTTGCCACCTGCCTCATCGTATTTGTCGGCTCTCTCACCAGTATGTGTATTGCGAAAGAATCCCTTCTGTCCCTCATAGAATCCTGCTGCGGAAAGGGCGAAGTGGCAGCCCAACTTCTGATAGTGAGCCGCCTCTACGTTGCGGTAATAGCGTGAACCGTATGAGAGTTTGAGGTCGGTGCCTTCATATTCGAATGGGTTGCGAGAGAAGATGCGCACGAGACCTCCTTCCGAGTTCTGACCGTAGAGCATGCCTTGTGGACCACGGAGCACATCCACTCTGCTAGTCTGATAGTTGTGCAGATTGAATGCAGCCTTGCTCATCAGAGGGATGCCGTCCTGATAGATGCCTACGGCAGGACTGTTGACACGGCTTCCGATGCCACGCACGTACATGGCGCTGGAGAGACGCGAACCATAGTTGGGCATCGTGAAGTTGGGGATATAAGAAGATAGTTCACGCAAGTCGTGAACTCCCAGTTTCTGCATCTGAAAACTGCCGAGAGAGGTACTGCTCAGCGATTGTTGGCGAAGACGGTAGGTTTCCTTGGGTTGAGAAACGACCACCACCTCGTCGATGTCAAACACCTTGCTGCTGTCGGCAAGTGATGGGATGGCAGGGTTATCCGAAATACCATAGGCTGTGTGTGCCTCGGTCATAGTGGGCAGTACAGTTGCCACCATAGCGAGGACTATCATCTTGTGATTCATTTGATTCTCAATTTTTGCTTATGATTGAATTCTTTTTGCTTCTAAATGATTTCGGCTGCAAAGGTACTGCCAATTCCCGATAAATGTTATCCTTATTTATAATGATTATCCCATTTGGAATTTCCATGATAACAGATTTATTGTTCTAATATATAAATAGGTGAAGTCCTGTCTTGGTGGGACTTCACCTATTTTTTGTGCTGCTAAGATTCTTTGTAATGAGGTTCGCCCCCATGGAACGCGTTCTTCAAAGCTGCGGCTTTGAAGACGGCGACTGTTAAAAAAAAAAAATAGACGTGAAAACTTGTTTATTTCAACAAAAACTGCTAACTTTGTGGAATATTTAGCTGCTTCACTGCGTTTGGCGACAAAGTAAAAGCAACTAATAATAAATGTTAAATCGTTGTAATAGCTTGAAGGATAGCGTTTTACATATTCTTCAAGGAGCTAAAGGAACGCCTAATCGACAAGAAAGTACAAGAAATAGCAAGAAAAGGATGACCTCGGATGGTATCAGAAAGTGGTATGCCATGAGTTCACCGTATGGTAGGGAACGAATGGCAGTCGAACTTCTCAAGAAGGAGTCCGACGTTGACACTTATATACCTATGAAGAGGTATGAGCGCATGGTTGGGCGCAAGAAACGTGAGCGTAAGATTACCGAGCGCCCAGTGATTCGCAACCTTCTCTTCGTGCAATCCACGGAGCAAAAGATGCGAGCCATGAAAGCGAAGCACAATTCTGTCATCCAGTTCAAGATGCGCCGCAAGGGCGACGGTTATGAGCCTATCATCGTCTCCAACAAGGACATGGAGGCATTCATCGCCATCACCACCCATCAAGACGCTGCCACCGACTTGAAGTTTTTCAAGCCCAATGAAATCGAACAGCTAGGGTTGCGCCCCGAAGCCAAGGTTCGTATCGCCGATGGCATCTTTGAGGGCAAGGAAGGCTATTACCAGCGCATCAAGGGCAGCCGCAGCAAGCGATTCGTGGTCAAGATAGACAACTTCCTCGCCTGTGCAGCCGTCCTCGCCGAATGCAAGTACATCCAGTTGAGTGGGGAGGATGAATAACTCCACTCAAGTTAGGTGTTGGCAATCCACCCGAACAACTTTTCTGCGTCAAAACAAGGACATTCCTTCGGGGTAGTGCCAGGCAAGTCACGATGCCCCACAATCTTCGCCTTCGGGAAAAGCTTGTGAAGTCGTGCCAACACATCATTGATGCGAGCCGTCTGCTCAGAAGTAAGTGTATTGCAAGGCTTGCCGTTCTCGTCAAGACCTCCCTCATAGCAGATGCCGATGGAACAACGGTTGTAAGGTCTCGCATGAGCACCCACCTCCAAGAGGAAACGATGTTGCGTCATCGTACCATCCTTTCTGATATAAAAGTGATAGCCGATGTCATAGAACCCTCGTTTCTTGTGGTCACGTCTCATCTGTTCAGCACTATAGTCCTGGTTACGTCGAGTAGCCGAGCAATGCAGCACCAGATATTTCACGGAGTCGGCACTCATCATCAACTTGCCGTCCTCCACTCTGGCGAGGAGCGTCCGCTCATTGCGCACCAGTTCCTCGCCGATGGATAAAGGAAAATGTTCTGTAATCATAGCCATGTAATTATACATTGTACATTATAAATTATACATTGCAACAAGAGCTGACCCCCAGAGCCGTGAGTGCGGCGATGATAGCTTGCACGATGGCGTTGAGGATGCTCACCCAAGAAATCTTAGGGGTGTTGGTTGCAGAATCGGGATTTTGATTGAGTTTGAATAATTTCATAAGATAAAGAATTTAAAAAGTGAAACATAAGATGAAGGAGAAAAGGGCGGCTGTCCCCTTATCACTTAGGGACAGCCTAGAGCCGAAGCTCATGACCCTTTAGTCGAACTCCTTAGGATTAGATTCTGAGCCTGTTCCAGAACCAGAGTCGGTGTTGTCACCCTTCCCGGTGTTGCCACCGCCAGTGCTAGAGCCGCTACCGCCACCAGCAGGTGTGGTACCACCATCGCCAGATGGCTTGCTGCCTCCAGCATTGTCGCTAGAAGAATCACCCTTCTTCTTGGCAGCCTCCAAATCGACAGAAGTCTTGCCAGTCTTCTCTGCCTTGAGGGTAGCAGCTTGTGCGGTACGACTTGCCACAGGAGTGAACTCCGCCTTGGCGATCAAGTTCTCGAAATCGACACCAGGGGTAAAGATGATGTTCATCGCCTTGATGTTGTCGGCGGTAAACTTCTCGCAACTCTCGGCACCATCACATGAGAGAGAAATCCAGAAGTCACCAAGCTCGTCGAGTTGAACCTTCTTGCCCTCCAGGAGCATCTCCACCAAGCAGGTACACATGTCGGAAATCACACCCTTCACCTTGCCTCGTGTATAACCTCCGTGCTCGGCAATGTGCTGCACAAACTTACGGAATGACATCACCTCGCTCACCTGGGCCTTGGCATAAGCCAACGAACCTTTCTCTGGGTGGATAGGGTTTTGCATCATGAACACTGAGTAGTTAACCATTTGATTGCCCATCGCCGGTATGGGGCTTGGTATTTACATAGGTCTTCACCTACGCCCGGCAAACGTTAAACATTTAATTTTTTAGCAGCTCGTTATTTCCGAACTGCGATGCAAAGGTACTACTTCAAATCACTGAAAACAAGGAAGAAAGTTCGTTGCAAGTTTCTTCTTTCTTTCAGTCTGATATGCAGTGAGTTATGAACTTAAAAAGAAAGCGTTATGGACATCAATATTACAGGTAATCCTGGTACAGGCAATACGTTCACAGACATTCATATTGATTACGTGCAGAATTATAACCCGAATGCCACGACTGTCATCAACAACAATTATGGTGACAAGCCCAAGACGGCTCCACCTGCAGAGAAGTCGCTGCAAGATGCAGAGAAGGAACAGCGCAAGTCGGAAATCTTGGATTATGTGTTACGATTGAAGGATTGCGTGGCAAGGGATTGGAAGAATCGCTACGAGGCATTGTGGAAGGAAATCCTTGCTCTGCCAGAAGTGGATGCCGTGGTCTATGACCCAGGAAAACAGAAGGGCACCTCTTTCAATCGCAACCTCCTCGCGCATATTATATATATAATGTGTAAGGAGAAGGTGATAGCGGAGGACAATGCTACCAAATTGACGGTTGCTTTGGAAGGGGATCCAGACCATTCTGTCAGGGCAAAATTGGGAAATTACCCCGATGATAGCGACATTCGGCAAAAAGTCTCCGACTTGATTGCCAACCATCATTGATACATTCATCTTTAAAATCGACATACCATGGAAATCAGCATTACTGGCAATCCAGGCAAGGATAACCAATTCAATGACTTGCACACAGATACGGTGCAAAGTTATAATCCCAATGCGCAGAATGTCTATATCAACAACCACCCCAAGGATACAGATAGCCGACTGGCTTGTTGGCTTCGCAATTTGAGCGTAGAGTTCAAAAATAACATCAAGCTACAGAAAAAGTTGGATGACATCAAGCGATACCGTACCAAGTTGCCCCATACCATCGGTTTGGATGCAAAGTTGAGAGACGGACACTTTTCTCCAGCAGCCATCGACAAGGCACGCCGCCAAAAACAGTATTACGCCAAGAAAGCCACGAAATACCAGTATTGCGAGTCGGCACAGCGCATCGACAGCTACCTCTTTGGGAAGGTATGCTGCCGTTTCGACCAGTATGTGTTGAATCTGATAGAGGAGCAGCAACCCCTGTCCATCATCAAAAACGCAGTCTATGAGAAGGTCATCCTACCTATCATGGCAGAGTTGAACGAGGTCGGTTCTGCTGATACGGAACTCTGTTACAACGAGGATGACATCTTCGGAATGTTATATTATCTCACAGGCAAATGCCACATTAATTGGGCTATCTACGATGTATAATCCAGCTTTCGACCCATTCAACGGTATCTTTCGGATGCTCCATATCCTGAGCCTTTTCAAGATGGAGGACTGTGTGGAGGTGGATCGCTTACGCATCTATGACTTCTACCTGCTCTTTCCTTACAAGGCATACAAGATACGACTCAGGAGAACAGAGGCGGACTTCAAAAAACGCTTGCGCAAGTTCGTCGCAAAGGATGAAAATCCGTATAATAAACCCAGCAACGACAAGTTGCTCTTCGAGCGACTGAAGCGTTACCAACTGATAGCCCTTCGCCATATAGCCAGTTATGGACTGATCAGTCCCAAACTCTTGATGGAGCAGAAGGTGAAGGTGGCGGATGCCGACAAGATGCAGCAGGTGATGTCGCAGCTGGAGGCGATGTCGGCTACAGAGCACAATGTCATCTCCTGGCTCGACTATTGTTTCCATACCACGCCGCTCAATGGCACGTATGGATTGAAATACAGAACCCAATTACTAGAATCAAAATACGATGGCTGTTAGTTTTTTCGTCAATCGTCTCTATGTGCTCACGGCAGAGGGCAAGGTGGCTTATGATGAGCAGTTCCACCATGGTGTCAACATCATCCGTGGTGCCAACAGCAGTGGAAAATCCACCATTACCCACCTCTTGTTTTACGGCTTGGGAGGGGACTATACCCAGTTTGTAGAGCACGCCCGCCATTGCTCCAAGGTGATGGTGGAGGTGAGTATGGACCATGCCACGCTCACGCTCTCTCGTCCGATCGAGAAAGACCGTGAGGGCAAGGTGCTCAGCCAGCGTCCGATGACCATCTATTGGGGCACGCTTGATGAGGCTCTTCAAGGCGCATGCCAGTCGAGTACGTTCGGCTATAAGTCTTCCGACAACAAGAGTAGTTTTTCCAATGTGTTGTTCGAGACGATGGAAATGCCCATCGTGCAGGGCGATAGCAATATCACCATGCACCAGTTGCTTCGCTTGCTCTATATCGACCAGGAGTCGCCAACGGCATCCCTGTTCTATTTCGAGCAGTTTGACAACCAAACGACTCGTGAGACGGTGGCAGACTTGCTCTTGGGTATCTTCGATAAGGATCTCTATGCGGCGAAGCTGAAAGTGAAGGACTTGGAACATGAAATCTCAGATGTGAAGAGCGAACTCCGTGCTTTGGATCGCATCCTCTCCCCACAGCAGCGTTCTACGGCATTCATCCACGACCATATAGCCTCCAAAGAAGCAGATATGTCAGAACTCGCCAAAAAGGTGCAGGACTTACGTCGTGGTGAGATGCCAGAAAAACAGAAGAAGTCGCAAACGGAAGCCTTGAAAGAGGAGGTGAGAAGACTTCAGGTGCGGTGCAATCAGAAAGAAGAAGAGATAGAACTGTTGAAATATGACATGGAGGACACCGAAATGTTTATTTCAGAGGTGTCTCGCAAGCAGCAGGCGTTGCGGCATTCCATATCCACACGCCAGTTGTTGGGCAATTTGCATTTGGAATATTGTCCCGAATGTATGTCGCCTCTGTCAACGGATGTGCCGGAAGGAACCTGTCATCTGTGCAAGCAGAAGATAGGGGAAAACTCTGGTGTGACACAAACCAAACGTCTGATAGCGGAACTGTCGTTTCAAAAGCAAGAGTCGGAGGCTATCTTGCGCCATGACGAGGAGAATCTCAGGGATGCCAGGGCAAGTTTGAGAGGACTCAAGGCGCAGTTGAAAGCCGATTGCTGCCAGCTGGATGAAATGCTGGGCAATGTACGAAGCAGCGTTGCGGCAGCGATAGAGGATTTGCATTATCAGCAGGGCGAAATCAAGGGCGAGTTGTTGCAATATTATACAATGTTGGAACAGGCTACGAAATATGAGGAATTGACTGCGGATAAGGAAAGGTTGGAAAGCGAGCTGGACGAGACCAAGCGATTTATCGCAGCCAAGACCAGCCATCAAGAGCAACGCCGTACGGTTGTGATGTCCAAGATTCAGGAGCATGGTGTTTATTTCTTGAAGCATGATGAGAGACGTCAGGGAGATTTCAGGGATGCCAATCCATCGGATTTTACTGTTGATTTCTCCAACAACATGGTGTTCTTGAAGGATCGCCACAACAAGTTCAGTGCCTCATCCTCTTTTTTCCTAAAGTTGGTGGCACGCTTCTCCCTATTCTTTGCCTCTCTCGACATCGACTGGATGCGCTATCCTCGTTTCATCTTTGCCGATAACATGGAGGACAAGGGAATAGAGGAGCGCAGGGCGCAGAAATTCCAAAAGACCTTGATTGCAAGTCTCCAGCAATACGATACAGATTCCTATCAAGTCATTTATACCACTTCTTATATCACTCCAGAGCTAGACCATAGTGAGTATGTGGTGGGCGACCATTATGACTCGGACAATATGAGCCTAAAAAACGTCTAAAAAATGAACTAGGCTTCGATGGCGAATGAAGTAAGGTTCATGGGCTGATGAAGTAAGGTTCGATGGGCAATGAAGTAAGCTTCGTTTTTTTGATGGGTAAAGTAAGATAAGTTCTCAATAGAAGTGTTAAATCTAATGAAACTCTTGGATGTTTTATAAAAAAAGCATATCTTTGTCTCAAAAATAATTAAGTAAGGTATTATTATGGGAGAATTGAAAGATAAATATATACGTTTTGATTGGGCTATCAAACGCTTACTTCGTCAAAAGGCAAACTTTGGAGTATTGGAGGGTTTCCTTACGGTTTTCATCGGGGAACCCATTACTATCATTGACATATTGGAGAGCGAAGGCAATCAGGAGACATCCGATGACAAGTTCAATCGTGTCGATATCAAAGCAAAGAACAGCAAGGGTGATATCATCATAGTTGAAGTTCAGAACACCAGTGAACTTTATTATCTCGAAAGGGTGCTTTATGGTGTAGCCAAGGCTATTACTGAGCATATCAATCTAGGCAATACCTATAAAGAGGTAAAGAAAGTCTATTCCATCAGCATTCTTTATTTTGATTTAGGCAAAGGGGCGGACTATATCTATGTAGGTCAGAACAACTTTGTGGGTTTGCACACAAAGGACAACTTGATTATCAGTACGAAGGAGAAGGACACCATTGTAAGAAAATCCCCTACAGAGATTTTCCCTACATATATGTTGGTTCGTGTCAACGAATTCAATGACGTGGCCAAGTCTCCTTTGGAGGAGTGGGTGAACTACTTGAAAAATGGTGTTATCAAGTCGGATACAAAGGCTCCAGGCTTACAGGAGGCACGTGAGAAATTGCAATACTATTCAATGTCCAATGCCGAACGTCATGCTTATGATGAGCATATCAATGCTCTTATGATTCAGAACGATGTGCTTGATAATGCGAAGCGTGAAGGTATGGAAGAAGGTAGAGCAGAAGGTAGAGCAGAAGGTAGAGCAGAAGGTAGAGCAGAAGGTAGAGCAGAAGGTAGAGCAGAGGAAAAAATAGAAAATGCCAAGAGTTTTCTTGCATTGGGCTTTTCTCCCGAACATGTGGCGAAAGGCACCAAACTGCCACTTGAAGAGGTGATGAAACTGATGAAAAAGTTGAAATAACTTAAATCCATTGGGATTACAACATAATTGGTTTCGATACCTTGCCTGTGGATGAAGACTTCGAAGGCTTTGGTATCTGCATGGTCCCAATGGACATGGAGGATAAGGAGGAACAAGTATTTGATATTCCACAAGGTATGAGCCTGGAGGATATCAAGGCTGCAATAGAGAGACTGTATAGAGAAAAATAATAAGAGGTGAAGAATTGCTCATTGGCAATTCTTCACCCTAAGAACGATAATCAAATCACTTTTTTCAAAAAATGCTATATGTGTCCCTGCTTGTAAAAAAGCGGGGACGCTGTAGGGGTGATATATGTGGAATTCAATAAAATCCTATAATTTATGGAAATGTTTACTGTACAGCAGGTATATTCTGCGTATCGTCGTTTAAAAAGTTATTTTTATTACGACAATACGAACCTATTAATGAGGCTTAAGATTGCTGAGTTTGAGGAAGATGTCGTTGACAAAATATCTAATTCCACGGATAGTGATTTGTATACACAAGCTTTTAGAAGTAAATTTCAACCGATAGTGGATTGCCTGAACGAGCTTGTGGAGGCATTTGAAAACTCAGAGTTTCAAGATATTTATTCATTCGAAGAAGAACAATTGCTAGCCTTGTTTGAGTCCAAAAGATTCGGTTCGTATTTTAAAGGCATAACATGTTATCCTGTTCCTAAGGATTTTGCATCCGATGACGAGAATGAAAGAAAGTCATATCATTTTATCACAAACAAAATATCAAAGGATGACATAGAGCTAGAGAAATGTAACTATATGATAGATGCTCCTATTGAAATACATATAGCTAGTGAGTTATGGGTAGAGATGGTTGGTACCAAGCTAAGTCCTTGCTTTAAAAAATATAATTATGCAAACCAATTGAATGTTTCAGAAGGTGACGAGACAAAAATAAAGAATAGTATAATGCTTTTCAAACCCTATTTTATTGGGTACCAAAAATGGAGAGACGAAGCTTTAGATGAAGCCAAACGTTTGTTGGATAAAGGTAATGATGTAACCATACTAAGTTTGGATATTAAAAGGTACTATTACTCTGCTCGTATTAATATGCAGGACGTTATTACAGAATTATCGAAATCAGAAACTGAACAAGAAGATGAGCAGCAAGTTCAATTTTTAAATATTCTGTTGCAGCTTATACATAGCTGCTATCAGAAACAGGTGGAGCGTTATCTAGATGACGATTGTAAAAGTAATGAACAGGATGAACAAAAACATCGTTATGTATTACCTGTCGGTTTAGTGTCGTCCGCACTATTGGCAAACTATTATTTATATAAATTTGATAGGCATGTCGTAGAGGCAATTGCTCCATCATTTTATGGAAGGTATGTGGATGATTTGATATTCGTTTTTAAAAACAGACCAGTAGAGGATACAAGCAGTGTTCCAACTGCGGACTCTAATGGTTGTAATCCTGTTGATAATTTCATCATAAGATACTTTTGCTCATCTGGAGTGTTGGTAAGGATGGAATTAGGTAAAAATGGTAATAAGGAAGATTCTGAAAATATTTCTTATGCTGTCAATGTTTCAGGAAAATCGTTAGATGAAACGCTAAGAAAGCAAATCGCTGAGAAGAAATTTGACGTATCTTCTTTGGGGCATCTTCGTATACAAATGAAGAAAGCCATCTTGGAATATTTTGATAACAAAGAGTCTCATGCTGCCATAGACATTTTTATGAGAAATTTGAGCAAGAATCGAAGTGAGTTTCGCTTTTTGCCGAATGAGGAGATTATAAATGAAGAATTTGATAATGAAGCGTATCAGTTGCTTTACAAAGATTCCGTCAATAAGATTCGCAATATGCAAGAATTTAAGCAAGACAAATATGGTGCAGCAAAATATCTTGCCAAGCAAATCTTTCTATCGAAGTTGAAAGATAATGAGCAAAACGCTGAATTCAAGAAGATGAAGAAACTTGTTGCGCAACAGCTTTTGGTCTTTTTTAAAGGAAAAAATGCGCTTTCGATGTATGTGCTATGGGAACGAGTAGCCTCGTATTTTGTGCTTAATCAAGATGCAGAATCATTAGCAAGTTTCTACATCAATATTTTTGGTGCAATAGATAAGCTTACGTGGACTGGATGCCAAAAACAAGAAAATCAAGACGAGAAAGAAGCAGTACAGGAACGAGAACAAATTGAAATTAGATTGAAACTGCACGATATATTGAATCTTGCCATAGCAATGCCATTAGCTTTAAATCCTTCATTTAAGCTAGATAAAGTTCGTCCTGATATTGGAACTATCATAAAGGAATATGCTTGTAAGTTTAGAAGGTCAAATATGTTTCGTATCAACTACGTTGGATTATTGGGAATAAATTTGACTAGTGCGCTATTAGATGATAAAATAGATTTGACAAGGGATGATATATCTTATTTTATAAAACAAGCTCAAGAAAAACAGAAAGGTCAAGAAGTGAAAGGTCAAGAGGGGCAGAACGAAAAAAATGAAGGAGAAAGTAAAAGGGAACAAAAAGATATTTTTAAGCCAAATGATGGACTTTGCTTCTTGGCTCCAAGGTTTATTCGCTTTGAAGAGCTGAATATGTTGGATATATATAACAAGGTTGGCTATGGAAAAGAATGAGGAGAATACTTTGTGGAAAAATTATTGTAGGTACAATAGTGAGTGGCAGAACTTATTTGATTTAGAAAGCTGTTCTTTAGATGCGGAGGAATCAACAGAACAAGATAAACAGAAAAGTGATTTCCTTGTTGAAGAAATGGATTATGGTGCAGGTGTAGAGGTTCGAGATCATGAGAGTCGTGAGACTTCGTATGAGGTGGATAAGAGAATAGCTTTTGTCAACAAAGAAGTAGAACCAAAGCATTTTATGAATGTGGTTAAATATCATAAGGCGATTTGCTCGGTGTCAAGAAAGGAAGAATTAGTAAAAATTATCAATGATACAATTGCCCAAAATGCCGATATATTAGTGATGCCAGAGTTAATGGTTCCATTCAGTTGGCTTGCTTTTTTATCCGAAAGAGCAAGGCAGTCTAATATTGCCATTGTCACAGGTATGGAGTACTTTGTTTATGAGCAGAAAATTGCCAATTATGTAGTTACAATTCTTCCGTTCAAAGATAAATACGTAAGCAATAGCTATATTCATATACGTGAGAAAAACTATTATTCTCCAAAGGAAGGTCTCAGGTTGGAAGGGTATCACTATCAGGTTAAAAAGAAAACAGATAATCCAAAATATACACTCTTTCATTGGCGGAAATGCTATTTTTCTGTGTTCAATTGCTTTGAATTAGCAGATATTGCGAGTCGTGCAAAATTCAAGTCGAAGGTGGATTTTATTGTTGCTGTGGAATATAACAAGGATGTTCATTACTTCTCTGATGTAGTAGGTTCTTGGGCAAGGGATATCCATTGCTTTATCATACAGGTCAACTCCTCTAATTATGGTGATTCTAAAATTATCATGCCTTCCAAAACGGAAGAGAAAACCTTGGTGCAAGTCAAGGGAGGGGAAAACACAGTTGTATTGATGAGTAAGCTACCGATATCTGATTTGCGAGATTTTCAGCTTGCCGATTATGTGGTTCAGCAAGATGATGAGCGATTCAAGTTTACGCCTCCTGGGTATGGACATGAGTACGCATTAAAGAGATATAATGATGAAAGTATAAAATCATGGCAGATGTAAATCCAAATCAAGACCTGCGCTTCAAGGAAATCATGAGGCGTATGCTTCCAGGCTCGTACATTATGTTATTTGTGTATGTCAGTTGTAAGCTGACGGAATTTTCAATGTCTTCATTTGGTCAAAAACTGATGAATCTGACGGATGGAATGGGTGACTGGGTTCGATTTTCATTTCTGATGGTTGCAGTCTATTTCATAGGTTATGTTGTCAACATACTGGCAAGTTTGATGGAACGTAAGATAGTCTATAAAATCTTTAAGATACATCGCCCTTCAAGAGATATATTGAATGGTGATGGGCATTATCAAGTATCCAATCCGAAACGTATCATAAAAGAGGCTGGTGTCAAAACTGATACTTCTGGCAAAGTCGCCCAACGACAAGCTTTCGAGGTGTTGCGATATGTAAAATCCCAAATATCAAGACGAGACAATTTGGTGGAGGACATGTATTATCAAAGCATCATGGCACGTAATTTATTATGTGCACATTTGATAGCGAATATCGCGTTTTTTTTCTTTTGTGATGTAGATAGATGTTGTGCTCGGTGCATATTCTTACTGACATCGGCTTTACTGTTAGTCTTGTTTTGGCATGAATGGAGAAGGAAGAATTTTGTCTATGTTCGCAATGTCTTTGAGCAATATTTGAAAGGACATACGAATTGAAAAAATAGTTTATGATAATTCTAATGGTACGTAATATGGAATTTTTCCGTCTTTACAGCATAAATTATTTATAATCCTTAAAAATGAAAAGTTATGTCAAAACGAAAAGTTGATATAAATAACAATAGTATTTCTAGTACAATTACAAAGAATGTAAACAAGGCAATTTGTGAGTATCTTTGGAATGGTTTTGATGCAAATGCCTCAAAACTAGAAATCAACTATACAAATGATGCTTTTAATATTACATCTCTTCATATTATTGATGATGGAGATGGCATTGATAGGACAACTTTGCAGAAAACTTTTGGTTGCTTTCAAGATTCTCAAAAACATCATACTTATCAATGGAGTTCACAAATTAAAGGAAAAAAAGGAAAAGGTAGGTATTCTTTTAATTGTTTTGCAGAAAAAGCAGAATGGTTATCTACGTATCGAGATAAAAATGATAATTACATTCAGCATAAGATCACTATTCAAAAGGGCAATAATCAAAATTATGATGATAATGAGGAGGCAACAAAGTCTGCATCCATACAAAAAACAGGTACTGATGTCTCGTTTTATGATGTTGATTTACCTTCTGATTTCTTTGAACAAGAGGTCTTTCTCTGTTATCTAAAAAAAGAGTTTGCTGTATTTTTGTTTTTGAATAAGGCTCAAAATAAAGAAATTCTTATTAATGGAACTAAGTTTAATTATGAGGATGTTATAGAGGACTCAGATATGGTAACTTTCAATGTGAATGATGTGGATCAATCTTTCTATTTTAATGTTACTTATATACGGTGGTCGAAAAAAATGAAAGAAAATTACTGTATGTATTTTTTGGATTCATATCAGTTGGAAAAATATGAGAAAACTACTTCTTATAATAACAAAGATACAGAATTTCATCATAGTCTTTATATAATGTCAGACTATTTTGATCATTTTACAGAACATATAAGTAGCGAAAGAAACTTATGGAATGATAACGAAACTTCTCCAAAAGACAAAGTGTTCAAAAAACTTGTAAGAGAATTGAAAAAATATCTAGAGGACAAGCAAAAGAAATTCGTAGCGGAAGTGGCTGGCAAAAAGCTACTATCGAAATATGAAGCGAAAGGTATAATCAGAAAACCCAAAAATTCCTATGACAAAGTTCTTGTGGATGATTTAAAGAACACGATTTCTGCTATGTATGAAGTTCAGCCAAAGATTTTTATCAATTTGCAAGACAAGCCCGCAAGAACACTTGTAGGAACTATAGAATTACTTTTGCAAACTGACAAGAGAGAAGACTTGCTTAGCATTATGGAAAGTGTAGTCAAACTTTCTGATGAAGAGCGTCATAGCTTGGTCTCTGTTTTAAAGACAACAGATTTGTCGCGTATAACTGATACTATCCGATTAATAGAGAATAGATGCCGTACGATATCAGCGTTGAAAGTAGCCGTTAATCCTGAAAATGGTATGAATGAAGTTGATGACTTGCAGAAAATGATTGAAAAATCATTTTGGATATTTGGTGAAGAGTATAATATAGTGACGCAAGCAGAGCCTGATTTCAATCAAGCTCTACTGGAGTATCTTCATAAATTGAATGATGAGGTTAAAGGCGTAAGCAAAAGTAACTTTAGCAAAAATAAAATTGAGCATCCTGATGTCAATAAGGAAATGGATATTTTTGCTTATCGCCAGAATGTTAAAAATTCAACAATCGAAAATATTGTAGTAGAGTTGAAACATCCCAAGGTTAAATTAGGAGAAAAAGAACTCAGCCAAGTTAAAACTTATATGAATGTCATTATGAGTGATTATCGCTTTAATGCTTCTAATATGAGTTGGAAATTCTATCTTGTTGGAAATGGTTTCGACTCATCCAATTTTATCCAGTTGGAAAAGCAATCAAACCAAACTTGGGGAAAGAAAAATTTGGTGTTTCATGCAGATTGCAATGGTGTGCAATATGAAATCTTTGTCTTGAAATGGAGTGAACTCTTTGCTGATTTTGAAATTCGTCATAAGTTTTTGTTGGATAAGTTGAAAATGAAACGTGAGGAATTGTCTGTAACCTCAGTTCATAATAAGCAAGAAATACATAATATTGTTGCCGATGCTAATAATAATCAATAAAGACTCCACTTAAAAAATGTGGCGTCAAAATTGCTATACGTGTAACTGCTTGTAAAATAGTGGGGACGCTCTAATGATAACATATGTAATTAATAAATTATGGAATTTATAAATCTCGTTTTAGAGTGGTTAAACAATAATAAGGAATGGCTTTTTAGTGGTTTAGGGATTGTGGCATTTGGTTGTTTTAGAATAATTTGGAATTGGTTGCGAAAGCCGAAACAGTATGATGAAATATTTGAGGACTATTATTTGAAATTCATTGAAGCAGTGTTTAATAAGTTAGATATAGAAAACTATCCGCTATGGACATATTATATGGCTATGGATGGTAATATGATGTTGGAAACGTTACAATATAACAATTTACATGACGTAAGAGATATGCTTAGTTGTGCCGTACCTCACAAAAAGTACAAAAAGCTTGATCAACTTTTTGCTAATTGGGCAATGATAATAGAGGACTTGATAATAGTCTTGGATAGCCATCTTGTGATGAGAGGAGATTCTTATCTTACATTTGATAGATTTTATAAAGTTCCTAATCCTAATCCCAATTACCATGAAGATTTGGTAAAATTCAATAAGCTATGTTATCTTATTATTGACTTAACTTTGGAATTGACAAGAATGTCCAACTTGATATTGGACATAGTTAGACAGAAAAGACCAAGCTTTATGGCAGAGGTCGGAACATTGGCTATATCGCATGCTTGTTTTAAAAGTTTTAAGTATAGAAAGCAAGAAATAACATCTACTCCATATCCTGGTCTTCGAGAATTTTTGTCTTTGCGTTCAACTCGTGCAGCCTATATGGATAAAAGTGTAGATTTGGATATTGACAATCTCTAGGTATCTGTTTCTTTAAATTGATGGTAAATAGTAAAAATTGATATTTAGGTTAATTAATTTTTAATGGAAGAAAATTTAAAACAAAAAGTTGTAAAAGGAACACTCTGGGCGTTGGTTGAACGATTTAGCGGTCAGGCAATTACCTTTGTGGTTTCAATGGTGTTGGCTCGTTTGTTGACACCTACCGATTATGGAACAATAGCATTGTTGTCCATATTCATTGGTGTGGCAGGTGTATTGGCTGATAGTGGATTCGGATTGGCATTGATACAGAAAAAGAATATTTCGGAACTGGAGTTTAACTCGGTGTTCTATTGTAGTCTTGTTGTGACAAGCACTCTGTATCTGATATTGTTCTTTGCCGCACCTTGGATAGCGGATTTCTACAATACTCCTGTCTTAGTGCCTGTTTTGAGAATATTGTCATCTACTCTCATACTCAATAGTATAAATTCCATACAAGGCGCAGAAATCTCTAGAAATCTGAAGTTCAACCTCAGTTTCAAGGTTAGTTTGATAGCAACAATTACTTCGGCGGTGATTGGAATTTCTATGGCATATATGGGATATGGCGTATGGGCTTTGGTTTGGAGTCAAGTTATATCAGGAATAGTGGGTACGATAGCTAGATGGTTTATCGTGAAGTGGCGTCCGAAACTGATGTTTAGTTTCGCAGTCTTGAAGCCTTTGTTTTCTTTTGGCTGGAAGATGGTGTTTGTGAATCTTCTTGATACACTTTACCGCAACTTATATGGATTCTTGATAGGAAAGATGTATTCGAAAGAGGACTTGGCTTATGTGAACAAGGGACAGAATCAGCCAAACATTCTGATGAGTTCCGTGGAGGGTACATTAGCCAGAGTTACGCTTCCTACATTCTCGAAATTCCAAGGTGATCGAGAAAGAATGGTCAATGCCATGAGGAAGATGATTGTATGCTCTTCTTTTATCGTGTTCCCAACAATGACCATATTTGCTTTTACTGCTTATGGACAGGTAAAACTGATGTATGGTGATCAATGGCTGCCTATTGTTCCATATATCCAGATTGCTTGTTTTCAAATGGCACTTTACCCTTTTCATAATATGAATCTACAAGCGATAGCTGGATGGGGAAGAACAGACCTATCTTTGAAGATCGAAATCATCAAAAAGATAATGAGTTTTGCTGTTGTTCTCATCGCAGTGCAATTCAGCGTGATGGCTTTGATGATGAGCATTGCATTTGTGATAGGTCCATTATCCATCATGATTAATTCTTTCCCAAATAGAAAATTGTTTGGATATGCGATAGAGCAACAATTCAAGGATGTCCTTCCTACCATCTGCTTGTGTGTGCTGGTTGGAACTTTGTTGTATATCATATCCTTGTTCCATTTACATTTCCTTGTAGAGCTGTTCTTGCAATGTGCTGTCGGTGTCATATCATATCTTTGGGCTGCTATCTATTTTAAGGTTCGTGGTATGAAAGAATACTTGAATATACTCGGAACAGGATTCATTCATAAGTGTCCTGCGTTCATACAACCAAGTTTATATAAAATTTACAACTACATAGAAAATTAAACAATGACGGTTCATGATGTACGATTAATAGAACTGCCAAAGTTTCTTGACAAAAGAGGCAACTTGTCTTTTGTGGAAAACTTCAGTCAGATTCCTTTTGAAATCAAGCGAACTTATTGGCTTTTTGATGTCCCCGGTGGTGAGGCACGTGGAGGACATGCGTATAGGAATACGGAAGAACTGGTTATCGCAATCTCTGGTTCTTTTGATGTGACGATTGATGATGGAGAAGAAAAGAAAACCATTGTCTTGAATCGTTCTTATTACGGACTTTACATTCCCAAAGGAGTATGGAGAGAATTCAACAATTTCTCTACCAATTCTTTTGCGTTGGAGTTTGCTTCCACTTTGTATGATAAAGCCGATTATGTCCGTGATTATGAAAAGTTCAAAAAAATGAAAGAGCATGGAGAAATTTAGTGTTTTTGATTGCACTATGATGGAATTAGATAGGCATCATAGTGACAGAAAAGGAAATCTTTGTGTCGTCGAGAATGGCTTGACACTTCCTTTCGATGTGAAACGTGCTTATTATCTTTACGATGTGCCTGGTGGGGAAGAGCGAGGGGCGCATGCACATCGCAAGCTGAGTCAGTTGATTATTGCTGCTTCCGGTTCCTTTACGGTTACATTGGACGATGGCAAGTGCAAACGCTCGTTCTTTCTGAACCGTCCTTATCAAGGTTTGTATGTCAAACCAGGCATGTGGCGTACCTTGGAAGATTTCTCTTCTGGTGCTGTCTGTATGGTCTTGGCTTCCGACGTGTATGATAAGGATGATTATATCAGAGATTATCAAGATTTTATTCAGTTTAGAAAGGAGATTGAAGATGTTTAAACCATTGCCAAAAGATTTCTTATTTAGTGCGTTCGGATTGGATGTGCGTCTTGCAACGGAGCAAGATACTGATTTCATTCTTAGTTTAAGAACTAATGAAACCTTGACCAAAAACATCCACCATACGGATAATGATGTCAGTAAACAACTCGCTTGGTTTAGAAAATATAAGCAAAGAGAGCAAGAGGGGCGAGATTATTATTTTATATACTTGAAAGATAATCAACCTATCGGCATGAATCGGATCTATAATATTTTCGAATATTATGGTACACCTGGTAGTTGGCTATGCAATCCGAAAAATGATCCTAAGGATTCACTTGCGACTTATTTCTTGGGTCGAGAGATCTATTTTAAAATACTAGGATTGGATCTCTTGGTTTATGATGTACGAAAAGCTAACAAAAAGGTTTGGACAATGCACAAAATGCTTGGTGCTAAGTTGATAGGCGAGTCTGACATTGATTATTATTTTTCAATGAACAAGACAGATTATTATGCACGAAGAGATAAAATCCTAAAAATGTTAGATATAAAAGAATAACTAATTTAAATTGATTAATTATGGAAATAAATGAATTTATCGAGAAGTTTGCTGAGGCTATTGATGTAGAGAATGTCGATGTGCTGACAGCAGAAACAGAGTTTAGAAATTTGGATGAGTGGTCTTCTTTGTCAGTGATGCTTCTCATTGCTTTCTATGATGAAGAGTTCGGCAAAGAAATTAGTGGACAGGACATCAAGTCATGCAATACCTTGCGAGACTTGTGTAAGCTGGCTAATGCTTAATCAAGTACATCGGTGCATGCGCCGATGTACAACTCTAAAAATATTCGATATGTCGTTTCAGAAAATAAACAACGTAGAAATTAAAGGTATTGCGGCTAGCGTTCCAGAAAGAATTGAATATAATAAAGATTTCGAAGGTCTTTCTGGCGAACAGTTGGCTAAGTATATAGATACTGTTGGTGTGGAATCACGCCATTGTGCCATTCATGATGGAAGCTTGTGTACCTCTGACCTTTGCTTTGCTGCAGCAGAGAAACTGTTGGATGAACTGAATTGGAATAAAGAGGAAATAGGGTTGTTAGTGTTTGTATCACACACGCAAGATTATAAGTTGCCTTCCACTGCTTGTATCTTGCAAAACCGTTTAGGATTGTCTAAGGAAACTATGGCTTTTGATGTGCCATTGGGTTGTTCTGGATTTGTTTATGGGCTGGGGATAGTAGGCAATATCGTTAGCAATGGCTTTATTAAAAAGGCATTGCTGCTGGTTGGTAATACCCAATCCACCTACGCTAGCCCAAAGGATAAGTCAACTGCTTTGTTGTTTGGTGATGCAGGTTCTGCTATAGCTCTAGAATACAATCCTAATGCCGAAAGCATAAAATGCCACTATCAGACGGATGGCTCTGGCTATGAGAACTTGATAGTTCCAGATGGAGGATGTCGTCATCCTTTCAATGAGCATTCTTTGCAGTATGAGGAGTTTGATGAAGGTATTCAACGAACTCGATTGCATGAAAAAATGGATGGAAGTGCAGTCTTTTCCTTTGCCTTTTTCAATGTTCCTAAGTCATTGAAGGCTCTTATGAAAGAGTATGGGATAATTAACGATGATGTGGATTATCTTCTTCTTCATCAAGCCAACAAATTTATGTGTGATGGCATACGCAAGAAAATGAAGATTGAGGAAAAGAAAACTCCTTTTAATATTCAGCATTTTGGTAATACTTCAGGTACAAGTGTCCCTCTTTTAATGGTGACGGAGTTGCGGGATGTTTTGCAGACAAAAAAACTTCATCATCTTGGATGTGGCTTTGGTGTGGGGCTTTCATTAGGAAGTGTATTCTTTTGCACAGATCATATAGTTGTTCCTGAACTTATAACACTTAAACAGAATTGATTTATGTACAATCCTTTTTCTTTGGATGGTAAAACCATATTGGTGACGGGTGCCAGTAGTGGCATCGGTCGCCAATGTGCGATTGATTGTTCCAAGATGGGTGCAAGAGTTGTGCTTATTGCACGAAATGAAGAACGACTGAAAGAAACTCTTTCCCAAATGGAAGGTGATTCGCATTTGGCTGTGTCTTTTGACTTGACTGATTTTGACGGTTTACCTGAAAAAATCAATGAGATTGTTAGTAAAGTTGGAGTCATATCAGGAGTCGTTAATTGTGCTGGAATTTCTACTACAGAACCATTGAAACTTACGACTTCGGAAAGACTCGAAGGGTTCTTCCATACAAACGTTATGGGTACTCTCTTGCTGTCAAAAGAGGTGTGTAAGTTGAAGCATTACAATCGTGATGGATGTTCCATCGTATTCTTGTCTTCGGTTATGGGAGTCGTTGGCGAAAGTATGAAATCTGCCTATAGTTTGACGAAAGGAGCCTTGATTTCAGCATCTCGTTCATTAGCATGTGAGTTTGCTCGCAAAAATATTCGTTTCAATTGTATTAGTCCAGGAGTGATAGAAACTCCTATTAACGCAAACCAACCATATATGAAGGATCCTGAGTTGAGAAAGCAATTCGAGGCAAAGCATTTATTGGGGCTTGGAAAGACAAGTGACATTAGCAATGCTTGTATCTATTTGCTCTCTGATGCCTCAAGATGGGTAACAGGACAAAACTTAATCATTGACGGAGGATATACGGTAAAATAGTTATAATTATGAATATACCATTTTTGTCTTTAAAAGATGTGACAGCTCTCCATGGAAAGGAGATAAATGAGGCTGTTGAAAGAGTAGTAAATGGAGGCTGGTATCTCCAGGGTACAGAGAATGAAAAATTTGAAAAGAATTTCTCTCAATTTGTAGGTACTAAGTATGCGGTAGGTTGTGCAAACGGCTTGGATGCGCTCCTTTGGATATTTCGTGCTTATATCGAATTGGGTGTGATGCATCCTGGCGATGAGGTGATAGTGCCAGCCAATACATATATTGCCACCATCTTGGCAATAACGGAAAATGATTTGGTTCCTGTTCTTGTTGAGCCAAAGCCTAACACCTTGGAAATTGATGATGAACAGATAGAGTCGCATATTACAGACAAAACCAAGGCGATAGCTATCGTTCATTTGTATGGTCGTATCGCTTATACCGAAAAGATTGGTCAACTCTGTAAAAAATATAATCTTAAGTTGGTTGAAGACTGTGCGCAAAGTCATGGATGCAAAGCTGCCGATGGACGAATGACAGGCAACTTGGGGGATGCTGCAGGTTTCTCGTTTTATCCTGGTAAGAACTTGGGTGCCCTCGGTGATGGTGGAGCCATGCTTACGAATGACGAGGAGTTGGCAAAGGCAGTGAGAGCATTGGCAAACTATGGAAGTCAAAGAAAATATGTATTCAAGTATGCTGGTCGTAACAGTCGCTTGGATGAAATCCAGGCAGCAGTTCTTGATGTCAAACTGAAGTATTTGGTAGAAGATAATCTGCATCGTAAAGAGATTGCCCATTATTATTATGAGCATATCGATAACCCTTTGGTTAGCCTGCCATATTTGTTGCCAGATGAGCAAAATGCATATCATTTGTTTCCTATCATCGTTTCTGATGGTCAGCGTGATGCCCTGCATGATTATTTGGCAGACCATGGTGTTGGTACAGTGTGTCACTATCCAATAGCTCCTCATAAACAAGAGTGCTATGCAAAGGAGATATGGAATGTTCCTCAGCTATCTTTGCCTATCACGGAAAAATTGGCTGACGAGGAGTTGAGTTTGCCAATTGGTCCTACCATAACGCTAGAGGAGGCTTGTGAGGTTGCAAGATTGGTGAATGCATTCCGAGCATGAGATAATGAAGAAGGTAGAGCGAAATTCTAGCATAGAATTGTTTCGAATCTTAGCTACATTCTTGGTGCTGGTTGTACATTGGAATGGATGGTTTGTGGGTGGCTTACCTGACACCATTCATGCCAATGAACTGCTTTCGAATCGGGGGGGGCAATTGTTGATACGTGGCTTGTCTGTCTGCTGCGTTAATTGTTTTATCCTTTTGAGTGGATTCTTCGGAATGAAATTGAAATGGAGATCCATCATTAACTTATACGTTGCGTTAATCTCTATTCTTGTTCCATTCTATCTTTTTGAATGTTTCAGAAGTCACTCCTTTTCGTTCTTGGAATTTTTCAAATGGATGGAAGGATTTTCAAGAAGTGGTTATTTCATTCAGAACTATGTGCTCTTGATGTTCTTCTCTCCGGTTCTCAATGCTTTTGTAAATGCCTATGGCAAAAAGATTCTTTGGTGGGTATTGACTTTTTGCGGAATAGAGTTTTGGTTTGAATGTATTCAACATGTAGATACTATCGGTTTCCGACAAGGCTATTCTTTCTTGCATTTTATACTTATGTATATGATAGGAAGATGCGTCGCTTTGTATTTACCAAAGATGCAAATCATAAAAAGAAGCTATTGGGTTTATGGCTATTTTTTGTGTGTGTTGGCTTTGAGCGTTCTTTATGTGTTGAACATAGGTCATTCTTGGGGATATTGCAATCCGCTGGTTATCGCTAGCTCTATCTGCTTGTTTGTTCCCTTCACTTATGGAAACTTCTATAATCAAAAAATAAATGCAATAGCGAAGAGTACATTGGCGGTTTATATCATGCAGTGTTTTAATCCTGGTTATAATACGCTTGTAGCCATAGACAACAAATTGTTGGTGTCATTGCCATATGAACAATATTTGCTGATGTCTCTACTCGTTCTTGTTGGCTTTTTCTCTGTTTGTATAATATATGATAAGGTGAGACTGATGTTAACCACCCCAGTCTTGTCTAAAATTTACTTCAAATTTAATATATAATGAATGATAATCTTCCTGTCGTAACGGTGTCGGTGTCTGCCTATAATTCCTCCAAATATGTCTTGGAAACATTGGAGAGCATCAAGGCACAGACATATCCGTCCCTAATACTTAGAATATCTGATGATTGCTCCACGGATGACACTGTTGATGTGTGTCGTGAATGGATAGAAAAGAATAGGGATAGGTTTGTTGAAACTGACATTATCCAACCTGAGCAAAATACAGGTCCCACAGGCAATGCCAATCGTGGTTGGGATGCTTGTACAACAACTTATTATAAGGCTATCGCGGGTGATGACATTCTGTTGCCAAATTGCATAGAGGACAATATGAGTTATATGCAAAAGCATCCAGAGGCAATCTTTGTGTTTAGCAAAATACAGGTGTTTGGCGATGATGTGGAACAAAATGCGCATATAGAAAAACAATTTGATTATACATTGTTTCAACTCTCCACAGAGGAGCAATTGCAGCGTATTCTGAATGGTGGAAATTTTATACCAGCAAGCACTGCCTTTGTGAATGTTGATAAGATAAGAGAAATGGGAATACGTCATGACGAGCGAATTCCTTTCTTGGAGGATATGCCAAAATGGGTGAATGTACTATCCAAAGGGGTAAAACTTCATTTTATGGATGTGGCAACGGTTAAGTATAGGGTTCATGCAGGCTCTTTGAGCACATCGGGTATGGCTTCTCCAAGATTCAAAAGACAACTTGAACTTTATTGGTTCTATTATAAGTTCCCAAGCCTTTACAAGGAAAATCCAGATACAGCCGTTCTGCACGCTGTTGACAGAGAGATGAGCACATATACCGATTTTTATAATCTTGTGAATAGCAAGAGGTATAGATTGCTTGAGAAAATCATAAATTTCTTCAAGCGATTGATTCCATAATTTCGTTTTTTTCTCTTTGAGAAACTATAACAAAAAATATACAATGAATATTAATCCCTTAGTGTCAGTAATCATTCCGAATTACTGTCATGCTCGATACCTCGACGAGCGAATACAGTCGGTGTTGAATCAGACTTATACTAATTTCGAGGTCATCATCCTTGACGACTGCTCACCAGACAACGGGGCAAGCAAGGAGGTGATAGAAAGGTATCGCAGCAATCCGCATATCTCGCAAATTGTATATAATGAACAGAATAGTGGAAGTACCTTTAAGCAATGGCAGAAAGGCTTCCGATTAGCAAAAGGAGAACTGATCTGGATTGCGGAAAGTGATGACAAGTGTGAACCCACATTGCTGGAGACGCTTGTGAATGGCTTCGAAAAATATGACAATGTTGCCATCTCTTATTGTGCCTCTCAGGTAATTGATGGTGATGGAAACAACAAGAACGTGCCATTCGTGGGCAATGTTGCGCACGAATTCTATGAAGGAAAGAACTTTATCAGTCATGAGATGTCTTGGTGCAACAGCATACCTAATGCCAGTGCTGTTGTTTTCAAAAAAGAGGTGGCTCTAAGCGTCAACCCTCAATATATGAATTATGTGGCTGCTGGAGACAGGCTCTTTTGGATCGAACTTTGTGAGAAAGGAAATGTCTTTCATTCCTCAGAACCTCTGAACTATTTCAGAAAACATGGTGATAATGTGACACCTCGTTGTTATCGCAATGGCACTACGATGACGGAGGATTATCATATTAACAGATACTTGGAAAAGAACCATTATCTGAGCATCATGCAAATTCTTGGTGCTCGTTGTCATTACCAGTCAACCATCTATCGTGGAGAATTCGACTCTCCTGAGATCCGAAAAAATGTGATGAGACTTTGGAATTGTCACGGTCTTTTGCCTTATTCTTTGCTTTCTCGTTTCTTGAAGTTATACAATACATTACGTGGAAGAAGATAAAATGAATACCCCGATGCAGATAACCATAGGCATCCCTGTCTATAATGTAGAAAAATATATAGAGAAATCGCTGGGCTCTGCGCTTGACCAGACTTTCAGCATGCCTTATGAAATCATCGTCGTTGATGACAGAGGCAATGACTGCAGTATGGAAATCGTACAGAAAGTGATTGTCTCCCATCATCGTGGAAAAATCGTTCGTGTAATTCAGCATCCTGAAAACAGGGGATTGGGAGCGGCACGTAATACCATCATCGAAAACGCCCGGGGCAAATATCTCTTCTTTCTAGACAGTGATGACTGGATGACTACCGACTGTTTGGAGAAACTTTATGCAGCAGCGGAGCGAGAGCAGGCGGAAATCGTTTGTGGGTCGGCGATGCAAGAAGTAGAAGCCACCCAAAAGCAAGCTGTGTATTTCCAGTACGAGGATGGGGTGTATGAGCATGAGGCTGTGGGTGCATGGCTACTTTCCAAGAATATTCAAGTGGCTACTACTGCCTGGAACAAGTTGTATCGGATGGATTTTATCAGAAAGTATGACATCCACACCATCCATCGTGTTTTTGAAGACCAATGGTTTAGCTATACGGCATGGCTTTATGCGCATAAGATGGTCTTGTTGTCAGACTTGACAATCTTCTATAATATCAGGGCTTCGTCTATCACTGGTTCTAATAGGGGAAAGAAGGGGACGGATGAATCTGCAAGGTGCTGTTGTGAGGTCATCACTAAATTTCATTCTCTTGTAGAAAGTAAGTTTCGTCATACTGTTGGAGCGTACGACATCTATTATAGGGCGATCAAAGCAAATTTGGGAATTTTGGTCAGCTCTGTTTATTCTGATGAGCAAATGGCGTATATCAAGAAGGAGTTGAGGGATGCCTCCATTCAGGTGCCATCTATCCGATGTTTGCACACTGCACGCCATCGCTTTATCTACTTATGTTCCAAAGTATTCCATAGGACTTTCACCTATTACCACTATGACAACTTGTATTCCAAGTTGTTTGGTTGAGGTAGGATATATAGCACGAATGTAAAATCGTTACAATGTTGTGATTCTTTTGAAACTAAGTTATATAAATCTGATTTTTTTTTAATTTGACATAAAAATATAACCAAAATATTTGCAGCGTGTTAATATTATTATTAATTTTGCAGCGAAATTAAAATAATGGAACGATTATAACGTCTTATAAGCTAACAATGACTATGGCAAATAATGAAAATACATCCATCTTGCGACAGCTTCGCCAAAAGTTTGGTTATACCCAGGAGGTACTTAGCAAGTATTTAGGCATCACTCAACCAGCTTATCAAAAATATGAGACTGGTGAGACGGAGGTGTCTATGGAAGGATTAAGCAAGTTGGCACGTCTTTATGGTATTGACGAATATGACATTATCGAAGGAAACTTAGAACAGGCAAACTTGGCTTATGCTTTCCGCCGAGATGGCATCTCCAATCTTGAAGATGTGGCTCATTTCCAACAAATCGTGAAGAACTATATAATGATGAGCAATGAACTTGAGAAAATCGGATAAAATACAGTTGGAACTCTTGGCTTTGAAATTTCGTCAAGATCAAGGAGTTAAATTTGATGAGCCTATCAGTATTCATCAGATGCTTCGCAATAAGAACATCATAACAAGCTTTCAACCTTTGTCTGAAGGATTCGAGGGCATGGCCATCAAAATTTCTAGTAAGGAGCAAGAAAGCCGACTTTTCATGCTCGTTAATACAAGCAGTAATTATAGTCGCCAGCGCTTCACTGCTTGCCATGAACTCTATCATCTGCTATATCAAAACGATTTTACTGTATCTTATGATGTTGAGGGTGAGCTAAGGCAAAAAAATGTTGAGGAGCAAGCGGCAGATTATTTTGCTCGTTGCTTGCTCTTGCCAAGAGATGGTGTGTTGTCTTTGATTCCGGAGATGGAGTGCAAGAAAGATGCCATTTCTTTGGCAACCATATTGAAGATAGAGCAGAATTTCCGTAGTTCTCGCTCCTGCCTCTTATATCGTCTCAAAGAAATGGATTTGATTTCAGATACCGTTTATCAAGTTTTTCTGCATAATGTGATAAGGGGGGCGGCGGAGTATGGCTATCCTACATCTTTATATAGACCAACTTATAGTAAGGAATTGATAGGTGACTATAATGTAAAGGCGCGTCAGATGTATGATAAAGGCTTGATTTCTCAGGCGAAATACTTTGACTTGTTGTATGATATGGGAATAGATTTAGGAAAGGGGGAGTCAAATGGCGAGAGCGAAAGTAATATTGGTTGATGCTGATGTCATATCGCATTTGAGTTTATGATGGATGCATTGAGGGAGAATAATGCCCGATTCCCAGTAAATAGAATCGAAGATTATAAGACGGATAATGACCCAAGTGAGTTTTAAAATAGCGGGGACGCTGTAGTGGTGATATATCTTAGAATTAAAATTGAAATATGTGGAGGGGAATATTAGACTTTTTGAATTGTAATAAAGACTCTTTATCTATATTAGTTTCAATAGTTGTTGGTATTGCAACATTGATAACATCTATAGTTAGTATTCATGTTATGATGTCTCAAAATAAGATTAGTCAAGAGCAAACTGATATACAGAAGAGTCAAATTCAACCGATTTTTACTATAGTTGTTCATCAACAACAAGACTTGGATGATGGTAAATATGGTACGGAGCTTTTGAATGTACGCAATTTAGGCTCTAAGGTACTTGATTATTCGATTGATGTAGATGTGTTTTTCCAATTGTCAGGGCATGAAAAGATGCAAAACGACACCATCTATTTTGAGATACCAGATTATTTTAATGCTTCTTATAGTGATAAAACTGGTAATGACTTGATCAAAACTTATTTTGGTGTGGGAAATAATCGTATATTCTGCAAATTATACCAACATGCGTTAGATGCATCACATAATGATGTTATGTATTTTCTGGAAAAAGTATTTTTATGCAAGATAACATATCTAGATATATTGAAGAATAAGCATACCTTGTTTTTTGAAAATGGTGATGAAATAAGTCAAGATAGGTATAATAAATATTTCACGTCAGCTCAATTAACTTCGACTTTTGGTATTGCTTTGCGCAAACTAAATTTTGCCAACATGAAAATGAAAGTAGAATCAATTTTGAAAAAATGAGTGATGATGTTATTATGGCAATATACTTGTAAGCTATCGATACCCCTACATATTGTGAGGCGTGAACGTTTTGCGGTCCAATAAAAACATATCATCTATAATGATGATTTGATGAAGACCCTAAGTTCCTTATATCTAGACAGAGAGGACGTATTCTTAGGATTTCCTTCACCTTAAAATGATTATAAAAACACATTTTTCAAAATTGCTATACGTGTCACCGCTTGTAAAATAGTGGGGACGCAATAATGGTGATATACAAAATTATTATTAGTTATGACTAAAGATGAATTATATGATAAGCTAATTGCTATGCTGCCTGTCGAAAACAAGGATAATAAAGAATTTCGTGTGTTGTTATCTGATAGCTTTCGTACATATCAATGTTATCTTGATGATACCCCGGAATTATCGGATGATATCAAAAATGAGGCTGGATATGTTTGTGAAGTATTGAAAGAAATAGTAAAAGCACAATATAAGGGCTTACATTCGCAAGCTTTTAATAAGTTGTCTAATCTCTTATCTGGTAAAACAGACCATAAGGGATTGAGTCATGTGCTTCCTGTGTCATTATTAGGTGCGCATAGTAGCTTCTTTAGAGGAAGAACTCAAAGTGGTAATGAGAAATTTACATACAAGGATATGTTTCATATACCATTTGATAAACGTGGAATTATTAAGACACAACGTTATAGTTTTCCTGGTTATCCTTGTTTATACGTTGGCGCAACAACTTATGCTTGTTGGGAAGAGTTGCACAGAGTTGATTATGACTTGTGTATGTTTTCACGGATAGAAACTCAAAAGAATATTGCAGTTTTAAATATGCAAATTCCTTCAAAAGCAAAATATGATGAAGACATTAAGTTAGTTCTATATTTGATGCCACTTTTGATAGCCTCAATGGTAATTGTTAAGAATCTTGATGATGTGTTTAAGCCAGAATATATTGTTCCGCAGTTATTGACAGAATGGCTAATTTCCCATAATGATAAGAAGGAAACTAAAAAGAATGGGGGTATTATATATGGTATAAGTTATACATCGTCATTGAAGACAGAAGAGTTTGAATTTCCTAGTTGGACGCTTAATAATTTTGCGTTATTTCCAATTCAAGCTTTGACCAATAAAAAATATTGTCCCAAATTGTCTGAAATTTTTCATATCACATCACCTACTTGTAATGAATATGAGAAGTTGAAGTGTGGATATACTATAGATGCCGGACTTGTAGGATATGCAAGTCGAGAAGAAGAACTGGAGGCAAATTATAGAGCTTCAGATTTTTATTGTTTGGAAAAACGTTTGATGGATTCTGTCAAATTTCCCCTTCATGAAATGGCTTAGCTTAAATTTGATGACTAAGATGAATGAATATAAAGAGCATTTATAGGGGACATATTTACCTGCATGAAAAGATGGTGATAAGGACTATCGTTCTATGCTACCATGTTACTATAAAGAGAAAACCGAAGAGGTGATGGACTGCGCTTTGGCAATCCTTCACCCTAAAAACGATAAGGAAATCACTTAAAAAAAAATGCTATACGTGTAACTGCTTGTAAAATAGTGGGGACGCTGTAGTGGTGATATACTATTCAAGTAACAAGCAAGTGTACCGATGAAAACAAAATTTGAATTAGGGCTAACTAGGAATTCTTGGCAAACCCCAAAATTATATGGAGTAGGTAATTTTACCGAATTTGGTTTATATAGAGTTGCACTGACAATAGCAAAGACGAATGGGTATATTAATCAAGAAGTATTAATGAGTGAAATACCTCAACGAATTAAGGGACTCATTGTAGTTGATAGTATTAGTCCAACGTCTTACCAATATCTTATCAGGGAATTGCTGCATTTTCAATTCATAGAAAGACTATATCAAAAGGAATTTTATGTAATTACTTCTTATGGAGAGAACTATTTAAGACTCAGTGTTGCCAATAATCAAGCCGCTTTGGATCTTTTGTTGGAGAAAATGCAGGATGTATTCGTTACACCTGCTTGGTTTGTCAAAAGACTATGGGAACTCAATAAAAGTGGGCAAGGAGAAATTGTTATTCCTTTGCCTCTTAAAGAATGGCATCCAAAATCTCATTTGTGGACGGATCGAAGTTGGACAGATGAGTTGGAGTTGGTTAGTAGAGATACTGCAGACATTATTCAAAAGAAAATACCAGGAGCATTTCCGTTTGATATTGAAGAATGGGTGGATTCCTTGAAAAATGAGTATGTAAGATTAGGTAAACAAAAACCAAAAAGTAATATTCCTGGTATAAAGGATGAAGATGTTCATTTCTCACAAAGAAATAGACTGTCCTTGGCAATGAAGACAGTTGCTGTAAGAAAATTTTTTTCGCGCAAAAATCCTCTTACTGGTTGTATGGATTTTCCGAACAAACGCAGTGATATGACACATCGCTCTTTTATGGTTTGGTGTCCTAGGCTTGCTGCTTTTGATATGATTTTCTATACAGATAATAATCCGGAAATCCCTGGTCGATTGTTGTTTCCTGTTTCTGTATTTAAAGATGAAAATTCATCTTTTTCGTATATTCAGAAAAAGTTTATATCAGATCCTAATGGTAAATGTTTGTATATACATTCGCCAAAATGGGAGGTATTTCAAAACACTTTTATAGAAACATTAGTTGAAGTATATCAAAAGTTTTATAATAAGCAGACTATTATATATATATCACTGCAAGATATTCGAGATGAAGTATGTCGTTTACTAAGAATAAATCCGCATACATTTGAAATCTTCTTGCAAAAAACATATGAGTTGTCTGTTCAACATAAAATTCTGTATTCTATATCATTAGAGACAGATTTACGTTTGGATATGAAAATTCAGATAAATAGAAGAGGAGTGTATTTAAATGGTATTTTGTATTCATTAATCGCATTAAAACCTTTAGAAAAATGAGTAATAATTTAATTAGAAAGCCGAAAGTTTCGGTTGAGCAGGAGAATCATTACAGAAGATTAGGATTTTTACAGAATCCTTTTCCTGCAAATCCTTCTGTGGTTCCATACAGCGATGACGCTCGTGTGAATGGTAGTATTTTTTTGGAATCAATACGTAAGGAAGAGATTAATGCTTTTCACGATCACATCGTGAATTCTGAAAATCAAATAGGCTTGATGATGGACTATGCTGCGTATAAAGGACGTGGTATCGGTAAGACTGCTTTCCTTAATTATATGAAAAAATCAATAAATAAGGATTTGGGTGATGAGATGTCTAATGGAAATAGTGTTATATATGCTGTTTACGTCGCTCCATCAGCAGATAACCGAAATCGAACATTGTCTCAAGTAGCACATTCAATTTTTACATCTATGCATCGGGAAGGGTTGTTCTTGACAGTTTTCTGTCGTTTGAGAGCTTTGAGTGGTTTGCTTGATGATGTGATTGATGATACAATTTCAGAAAGTAATTATGAAGAGACCATTGCAAATGACTCTTGGTTGTGTGAGAGGGGAATTGATGTGGCTTCTGTTAATTCTTTTGTATGTAAAGAATTAGCAAAAGCTGGTTTGGCGGATGATGATGTTCCTCTTTTCAGTGGTTCTTATGCTCGTTTTAATGAGATGCTGAAAGATAATCCTTCTGAGTTCTTTTGGAAGAAGGAAGGTCTTGTCTTTTTGTTTGAAAAGGTTGAAAAACTTTTGAAGGCTGCGATGTTCACAAATTGTATCATTCTTCTTGATGAAGCAGAGAAGATGATTCAGTACCAGAACTTTAATGAAAGACGAGCTTTCTGTGAGAATCTCCGTACTTATTTTGTGGATGGTAATAATTCTAATGCCATAGATGGCTTCTTTAAGATACTTCTCACGATTCATCCGAATAGCCAAGAGCTTCTTATGCCTCATTGGGCTGCTGCAGGTTTGGATCGTTTTTGTAGTTTAGGTGGTAATACTTCTTCGGAAAATACAATATTTTTCAAACCTCTGAAGAATGAACCTGATATGATTAGAGCGTTGGCTGAGATTTATCTAAAAGCGTCCCGTGTGAATAAGAATGATAACTCTATTTCCCCATTCACTCAAGAAGCTATAGACTATACTATGGAAAAGTCTGCTTATATACCAGGTAAGTTTTTAAAGTATCTTTATATTTTAATAGAAAAGGCGATAAAGAATAATTGGATAAAAATAGATAAAAAAGAGGTTGCGGAAGTCTTGGATGAGGGTACCAAATCATTTTCATTTGAAAGACCTACAGAGAATACAAATGTAGAGCAACTTACTCCAACAAAAGTTCAACTATAATGGGATATTGCGTTTTAAGTAGAAAAGAAATTGCCGACTTGTTTGACAAACAAAAAATAGGTGATGCCTATGTAAATTATATTGACTATCCATTTTTACCTGTTGGCTTGTTGGTAGATGAACTTGAAAAGAGAAAGAAAAAATCAGTGCTTCCTCAGCAATTGATAGGTTATATAAAGAAAATGCCAGCACAAGTTTTTCACATCTCATTAAATTCCCGCAATTTAGTTGAAGCTTTGCAGGACGAAGAAATCGCAAATCAATTTGTAAGTTCTCAATCAAATCCGTTTGCATTTATGTCTGAGGTCTGCTTGTTCGACGATTCGGTAAGTAGTTGGGCAGACCAAAGAGAATTGCGGGAAAGTTTACATCAAATAGAATGGTTATGAATTATTTGTTAGTTGATACTTGTGTTTTGTCAGACTTGATGAGACAATATAATCCATGCTTACCGAATGTAGGCTTTGTAGAGGGGGCGTTCTTGAAAAAGAATATGTTGAGAATGATAAATTCTGTAGTACAAGATATGGATGGCACTAGTGGCTACATTGTCGTTTCTGCTTTTGCGTTTTTAGAATTAATCAATAAATTCAGTGATATATTCAAGGAAGAAATATCAAAGAAGACTATGTCTTTGGATAGAATCATTGCGACAATTCAACAGCCTCCATCCTGGTTGATAATTGAGGAAACAAATTTGGAGACAGCAAAAGAGTTTTGTGAGGTTCCTAATTCGATTGATACTGGTGAACATATATCTGCAGATGATGCTGTGCATATTGCTACAGCGTTACAGAGAGGTGACGAGATAACTCTTCTTACAACAGATCATGTTTTGAAAGAGTTAAATTTACAACGAATATCGGTTGTCACAGATTAATAAATGAATAATAAAATAGCAGCAAATGTTCTGTTTGGTAAGAGAAAATCATTGTAAGTCTATAAAAAATGAAGAATAGAATTTATTATGGCGAATATTCGCTTGCGCATTGGATTAAGCTAATGCTGACATCTAATATCGTATTGCCAGATTATCAGCGTCTTTTTGTTTGGAAAGAGGAAGATGTAAAAAACTTTATCAACCAAATAAAGGATGATCAGTATGTTCCAACATTGACCATAGGTCATTATGTTGATAGTCATGATAAAAGAGTAAACTGGATTCTTGATGGTCAACAGAGATTGTCAAGTTTGCTTTTAGCGTATTTGGGTCTCTATCCAGATAAAATTTACTACAAAGCTAAACTCGCGGAAAGTTTTGCAGATGATAATGATGACGAGGATGTTGGTTTGGTGGCTAACGAGGAGGAAATTCAAGAAGAGTTTGATGATATTTTGAATTGGCAATATTCTTTACTTGTCGGTCATGGAAGCAATAAAAAAGATATTCTTGCCAATCTTCCAGAAGGTAATTACAAAATCGTAGATTATGGTGTGACAGATGAGTTCTTTGAGGAGCATTATATTGGTTTTTCTTATTTGGTTCCGCAAGAGAAGCCTAATATGCAACTTCGTTACTATTCAACTCTCTTCCGTAATATAAATCGACAAGGAGTTGCTTTGGAAAGCATCGAAAGTCGAGCCTCGTTATATTATTTAGAACCTGAACTAAAAGATTTTTTCAAACCTGATTTTATTGAATGGTATAAAATCAAGTTGACGAGTGAGGTAAAAAAGATAGATTTTGTAAAATATCTATCGATTTTGTCAGAATATAGTAAGGATGAGAAAAAAGCTAGTGTTGCAAGAGGTATGAGATCCTCTAAGATAGAGGAATATTATGAGGACTACATTAATGCTGTAGTCTTGGACTCAGAAGATGGGCGATTTAAACAATTTAGTTCTATATTCCCAGATAAAAAATACCAGCAGAGATTTGATTTATTGCGTCAAAATCTGGGGAAAATGGACTTGCCGGAGTTTTATGACTCTATTATAGATGTGGATGTTTACTTTTTTGGCATTATCTACATAAGTGTATTTAAAGGCTTAATGTTGACTGATGATAATGAAAAAATAGAGCGATTGAAAAATAGATTGCAAAATAAAATTCGAAATTTTAGAGGGGATTTGAACCATCGAAAAAGTCCTGGTGGAATAGGGCATTTACGAGATAGATTGGATTATTCTATTAGGTTATATTTACATTATGGAAGAAGATGAGTCAGCATAAATCATTTATTTTAAAACCTATGGCGAGCATATTTGATGAAGCATTGGCTGCGTTGTCAACTATAGGTGATGGTATTGATGCATATCCTGTTAATGAATTCTTTCTACAAAGCTTATTCTTGAAAATGACTGGCTTTCAAGAGCAGAAGTTGAAATGCATTGTATGGGAATTGGCAACGATTGATTATACATATCGTTATGAGCGTTTTAGTAAAAATCCTATTGGAGAATGTTCTTGCTTTGACGAGAAGAATACGATTTACAAGGATTTGCTGACCAGGTTGTCTAAATTTGGATTTGGTATATCTGATGATGATAGGCAAAAAATACTAGATCAGGCAAAAAGAGAGGTACAAAATACTTATTTTCTTTCTAGGATTAGGAATAATCATCCTTTACAATATGTAGATTTCGAACAGTATTTGAAAGAAATAGATAAGACTTGTATAATGACAGAAGATAACTTGTTTAAGAAGGCAGATAATTGTAAGGATTCAAAGAAAGATGGAAAATTTAAAAGATGTATTTATGGCTTATGCTTGAAGAATGTTTTTGAAGTTGCTGTTTATCAACATCGTAATAAATGTGCTCATAATACCTTGTCTTATCAATCAAATTTACCAACATTAGATACTTTACATTCTCTTCAATTTAGATACGCAAACTATTTCATAAGATTTTTCTTATTGATGCTCATTGATGATATATTTAGATTCTTGTTTGATGAGTATATGAATAGGTGTCATGAATATAACTAAAAATGTAGATGTGTAAAGATACGATCAATTGATTCTTTCCAATGAATAATATATTTAGACGTGCCAGTAATGTAGCCCATTACTTGGCTAAGGCTTTACCTACCGATTGGTATTGGTTGAAGCGCAGTGTGAAATATTCCATGCTATATCGAGGTGAGGAGTATTTGTCTAATCGCCTGCTCATCATGGGGCATAGTGTGGAGAAGGGTATTACCATGCCCAATCGACGTTATGGATTTGGGTATGGAGTGGTTCGCTTGCTCATATCCTTGTGTAATGAGTATCAAGCAAAGTATGGAACAGAGAAGGATGCCTTCCAAATCGCCTTGGATGATTTGAGGGAATACTTGCAAATACATAAGGAGGAGAGTTTTGAGTTGCCAAAAGACATCGAGGGCGGTATCTCCAAACTGATGGCTTTCAAGACTGGAGTGAATGTGGATTGCAAAAGCGTGACGAAAGAGGAGTTTTTCGCTTATACGGATTTCGCTTCTTTTGCCCATTCTCGCCATACCAGCCGTTGGTTCTCTGATGAGGAAATTTCAGATGAAACGATAAGAAGTGTGATAGAGTTGGCAAATACGGCTCCTTCTGCTTGTAATCGCCAAAGCGTTCGTGTCAAATGTGTTTCAGGCGACAAGAAAAACGAAATTCTTGGTATGCAGAATGGCAATAGAGGATTTGGCGACCATATCAACAAATTGCTTGTTGTTACTTTCTTGCAACCATCTTGGGAGTATGACATACAAAGTGCTGGCTATTTGGATGCTGGCATTTATACGATGAATATTCTGTATGCCTTGCATTATCACCAGCTCTGTGCTTGTACGCTCAATGCTCATTTCGAGGTGAAGGACATATCTAAGTTACAGCAACTCTTGAATTTGAGTCCTTTGGAGGTTCCAACAGTGTTCATTGGTGTAGGTAAACCTTTGGAGAAGATGATGATAGCAAAAAGTGAACGGATTGGTATTGGCAATATATTAAGTTTTGTCGATTAATAATTTGCAGTATAACTAAGATGAAAATGAGAGTTCTTTTTTATATGCCCGTTATATATGGCTCTGTTGCTGATCGAATAAAATGGGTGAAGGAGAAAAAGATGAGGGGAGAACTGATTTACAACATCGTTGATACCGAAAAACTGGGTTGCGATGTAATTCCTTCTCCCACCAAACTCTATAGTATCGCAGACAAAAGGCTATATTTTTATAATGTATGCCAATTCATACGTCTTTCAAATCGTTATGATGTCATCTACTCACCTTATTATTTAGGTCTAGAATGGTTGGTCTTTTTGAAGGCTTTGGGACTATTTCGTAAAAAAATCGTAGTTTGGCATCATAATCCAGTCGAAAAACCACAGAAGTTGTTCTCTCGATGGAAACAGAAATTGTTCTTCCATGGATGTGACGCATTGCTTTTCTTTACAGATAAAATTAAGCAGTTAAGTGTTGGCAATGGTTGTCCAACCGAAAAAATGCACGTAGTGGATTGGGGACCAGATATGGCTTATTTTGATATGATTCGCCCTCAATATGCAGAGTGTAAGGGAAACTATTTAATGTCGGGAAGCGATTCTCGTGACTTTGATTCTGCAATGGAGGCTTTTGTTTCTTTGCCCAACGTGGAGTTTGATGTTTGTCCACCTTCAGACGAACTTTATGAGAAGTATCAAGGTGCATCGGAGAATACCCATCTGTTTAAGTTTGAGAAAAACAACAAAGGCTATGAGAAGATAGCAAAGAAAACAGCAGATTGCAAAGCTGTCATTATCATAACCAAACCAATTCCTGGGAGAAAACTTCCTTCGGGGCTTACTTCCATCTGTGAGGCAGTGGCACTGGGCAAGCCTTGCATCATCACGGACAATCCCTATTTTAGTAGTGAAATGCGCAATGCAGGCTTCGCCTTGTTTGTCAAGGTGGGTGATGTAGCTGGTATTAGAATGGCGATTAAAATGTTGGATGCAAATCCGGCACTTCGCTTAAAAATGTCAGAGGCGGCTTTGGCTTATGCACGTAAGTATAGCTCAGAGAATACAGCAAAACAATTGGTAGAAATATTTAAAGAAGTGATGAAAAAATGAAATCAATATTTGAAAAAATCGCAATGGCGTTCTATGCGGCGTTTAAGCGGATAGAACGCAAGGCAGAATGGTTGGATTACCAACAACTGAGAAAGCAATTTAAAAATATAGGAACTACATCCATTTTCCCTTTTATTGATTATGAGGTATTAGGCCCTCAATATATTGAAATTGGTGAAGGATGTAGCTTTGGACGTAGGTTTAGATTGTGTGTTTATGATAAATATGTCAATCAAACTTTTCATCCAAGAATATCTATAGGTAATGGAGTTCATATAGGAAATGATTGCCATATCGGTTGCATTGATAGCATAAAGATTGGTAACGGAGTTTTGATGGCTAGTAGAATTACCATTTTGGATCATTTGTATGGTTATATCAATCAATCTGATTTATCTACCCCCCCCAATAAGCGACCGCTGTCATGCAAACCTGTTGTGATAGGAAATAACGTTTGGATAGGGGAAGGGGTGGCTGTAATGCCAGGTGTAACCCTGGGCGACAATGTCATTGTGGGTGCTAATGCCGTGGTAACACATAGCTTTCCCGATAATGTGGTTATAGCAGGTGTTCCTGCGAAGGTTATTAAAGTTTTAGATAGTGATGATAACAAAAGGATTGGTTAGTATTGTTACTCCATGTTATAATGGAGAAAAGTTGATACATAGATTATTGGACTCTGTTTTGAGTCAAGATTATCCTAAGATAGAAATGTTCGTTGTAGATGACGGATCTGTTGATTCTACTAGGTCTGTTGTCGAGGAGTATGAAAAGTCTTTCGAAAGTAAGGGCTATACATTAAAATATATATACCAAGATAATGCAGGTCAAGCTGCTGCCATCAATAAGGCTCTTCCTTTGGTAAATGGGGAATATTTGGTGTGGCCTGATGCCGATGACTTCTATTGTGATGATAGTGCCATATCTATTATGGTACGAAGTCTCGAAAGCTTGGACGACTCTTATGCAACTGTCAGATGTTGGGAGAATCTCATAGATGAAAATACGTCGGAAGTTATTTCTGAAAATCATTTTAATCCATCTAAGGAACATTTATTTGAGGAGTATTTTACAGGAAAAGAAACTGTTGCTGTGACAGGAACTCACATGGTTAGGATGGAATGTTTTGATAAGGTAAATCCGTCACGTAATATTTATGATAAGCGTCAGCCTCAGAATTTTCAGATGCTTCTACCTCTAAATTATAGTTATAAAATCCATACGATTTGCCAAACTTTATTTGGACGACTTATCAGGTTGAATTCTCATTCTCGATGTGATGAGACTTATGAGCAGCATGTTGACGATGCACAAGGATACAAAGAAATTATGGATCATACGTTCGCTTCGATAGTAGCGATGACTCCAGAAGACAGAGATAGATGCTTACGATTGAGTTCCATCTATAGCTTGTCTGGCAAACTTTATTATTCCTTAAAGTATGGAAAGGCTAGAGAGGCACGAACTTATGCCAAGGAAATGAGAGATTTAGGGGAGCCTCAGACGATGGCTGGCAAAATCCGCTTGGTGTTGGTGTCGTGTCCTCCTTTGTTAAGAGTGTTTGATAAAATTGTTGATAGGTTGAGAAAGTAATAAAGATGAAAAGAATTAATTCTATTTTAAAGTCTTTGGCATTGCCAATACTTTGTTTGTTGCCATTCTTTATTTGGACATTTTTCCTCCAGAGTCCAATATTGATTAGTTTTGCTAGAACAGTTCCATTGAGAGCATTGTTGATGTTTGTCAATATTGGCGATGGAGCTACGAGTGATTTGTATTTTGCCTTGTTGGTGGCATTGGCTAGTACATATTTATGTTATGCCATTTCTTTGTGGTCAAAAAAGGCGGCATTTGGTTTTAGATGCGTCTTGTACTTGTTGCTGGTTACAACCTTTGTCGCAAGAAAATTCCTCTTGGTAGAGTTCGGACTGCAACTGACTCCTTCTACATTTTCTCTCTTGCAAGAAACTAATGGACATGAAGTGTCAGGTTTCCTTGATACTTACATCTTGTCAAATATTGGACTAAAATATCTACTGTTTGTCATAGGGTTGTATCTAATAGTATTGTTGTCTGATATTCTGTATGGCAGAAAACTGATAGCGGCAAAAGTTTCAGAAAGGTTGAAACCTACTGTTGGTGGTGTCATCGGATTGATAATCGTAATGAGTATTCCTGCAATTCGGGGGGGGTATGAACAGCTACTGCAACTTCCTGGTGGTCAATCAACGTTTTCTGCGATACAATGCACTTTGTTGAAACTGTCAAAGACATCGGAAGAAAGTCACTCTTATTGGAATAAAATTCAAGTCATCGCCAAAGAAACAGGTGTTGCTTCTTGCTCTGAAGATTCCATTAATGTTGTTTTTGTGTTGGGAGAGTCTTTTATCAAGGCGCATTCCTCATTGTATGGTTACCCCTTGCCAACGATGCCAAATATGGAAAGTGAGAAGGAAAAAGGGAATTTATTCGTCTTTGAAGACTTGGTGACACCATATAATGGTACTTCCAATGCGATGAAGAATCTTTTCTGCTTGAATGATATGTCGAAAGGCGAGAAGTGGTACGAATGTATCTATTGGCCTCAGTTGTTTAAGAAAGCAGGGTTCCATTTGTATCTGTGGGATAACCAAAAGAACTTTGACAAGCGTCATGGCAATACTTTCTATGAAATGTATGCCCATAAAGTTGCTAACGCTTGCTACGACAGAATGAACGAGACTGCCTATGATTATGATGAAGCTATAGTGGAAGACTTCAAAAAAAATGGGCATGTCAATTATGGAGGCAAGAACTATGTGTGGTTTCATTTGATGGGGCAACACTTTGCCTTTGCAGATAAAAGTCCTAATGACAAGAAGGTTTTTCAAGCTAAAGACATCAAACGCACTGATAGCTATTTGACTGATGATATGAAGCTGGTGATGGCAGATTATGACAATGCGGTGCATTACAATGATGAGGTGCTGAAAAGCATCATAGACTTGTTTAGAAATACGAACAGTGTCTTGGTGTTTATCTCTGACCATGGAGAAGAAGCTTACGATTATAGAGCGAAGGCTAGTCGTCCTGCTATGGAAACAGGCTTAGAGAGTGAGTTTGCCCACTGTCAGTATGATGTGCCGATGTTGGTTTGGTGTTCTGATATATACAAGGAGAAACACAAAGATGTAGTGAATGAACTGGCAAATAGTGGCACCCATTCTTCAATGTCAGACAAGATTGGTTATTCTTTAATCCGATTGGCTCAAATCAAAACGAAGTATTATGACCCTCAAAGGGATATGACCAGTATAAAATTTCAAAAAACTAGACGTACCATCTATTTGATGGGCGGTGAAAAATCTTTGGATTATGATGTTATCACTCATCATCCCCATTTATAACGCCTCTTCTTACATCTCCTCTACCTTAGAGGCACTGCTTTCCCAATCCTCCCCCTCCATCGAAATCATCTTGGTAGATGATGGAAGCACGGATTCTTCGCCTTCCATCTGTGATGAATATGCGGAGAAAGACGAGAGGATAAGGGTGCTGCACGAGCCTCATTCGGGTGTCGCCCATTCTCGGCAAGTGGGACTGGAGGCAGCGAAGGGTGTATATATCCTCTATGTGGATGCCGATGACCAAGTGGAACCTGATATGATAGCCGACATGTATCAAGAGGCTGTGACCCAAAAGGCAGACATGGTCATCTGCGACTATCGGGAGCTGACGTATGATGGGGAGGTGTATCGCAAGCAGGAGCCGACGGCACTTTCAGGGGAGGCAATCTTGGAAGACATTCTCTCAGGCAAGCTCTATGGTGCCTTGTGGAACAAGATGATGCGGAGGGAATGGCTCCTGCAAACCAAGGCTTCTTTCCCTCTGGAATTGATCATGCGAGAGGACTTGATTTTCCTGAGTCAGTGCTTGCCATACGCCTCAAAGATAGCCTACATCCCAAAGGCTTTCTATGGGTATGAGCGAAGAAACGCATCTGCCTTGACGAGCCATTATGTCAATGAGTCGCCAGCTTACTATCAGCAGGAATGCTTGTGGGTGGATTTAATTCTGGAAAATCAATTCTTGCTGGAATCGACTCGACAACGATTGCAGGTCTATCTGTTAGAGTTGGCCTACATCACCTTGAAATCGGGCTTGTTTGACAAGCCCAAATGGAATGCGGTTTTTCTGAAGCATCCTGAAATCCTAGGCTATGGAACTGGTTATAAGAAGAAAATAGTGAGTTTTGCCTTCAAGGGACATTTCGCCTTGGCAAGACTGTTACGAACTTTTATCTCTCACTTGAAATCATGAAAATTGGAATATTGACTCAGCATTTCTTGCTGAACTATGGTGGCATCATCCAAAATTTCGCCTTGCAACAGGTGCTCTTGAAGTTGGGGCATGAGCCTCTCACCTTCGAGCACGACACTTGTTATAGTAGGACGAGATGGTTGCTGCGCACCGCCAAGCAGATATTGAAGACTCGCTCGCTGAAGGGGCTTCCGGTATATCCCGTCTATCAAGGACGTGTCGGCAACAGGAACTTCATCAAGTTTGTATTGAAGAACATCCGTTCGGTGACAGTGAAGGACTTTACATCTGGCTTGACGCAGAAGTATGGCTTGGATGCCTATGTCGTGGGAAGTGACCAAGTATGGAGACCTGCCTTCAATCTCGGTCCTCGCCTCGGCAATATGTTTTTGGACTTTGCGGATGAAAACGTGAAGAAACTTTCATACGCAGCCTCCTTCGGTTGCAAGGAGTGGGAATACACGGAGGAACAAGAGCTGCAGTGTGGCAAGTTGGCGAAACGATTTGATGCCATCTCCGTTCGTGAGGCTTCGGGTGTCGATTTGTGCAAGGAGCACTTTGGGGTGGATGCCACCTTGGTGCTCGACCCGACCTTGCTGTTGAACAAGGAGGATTATGGCAAGGTCTGCAATGACGTGCCAAGAAAGGGGAAGCACATCTTTGTCTATTCCTTGGTGGTGAGCGAGGGAGTGCTTGCCGTGGCAGAGAAAGTGGCAGAGACGATGGGACTTCCAATCATCGTGAAGCAGGCTGGCAGCAAGGTGAGGAAGGAGGACACGATAGAGGATTGGTTTGCCGAGTTCCGTGATGCGGACTATGTGGTCACTGATTCATTCCACGGAATGGTGTTCTCCATCATCTTCAACAAGCCTTTTGCCATCGTGATGAATCCGAGTGGCGGCAATGATCGCTACATTTCCTTGCTATCGCAGTTGGGCTTGATGGAGCGCATCGTGAAGGATGGAACATTGCCATCTGATTCTGCCATTGATTGGCAAAAGGTCAACACGCAGCTGGATAGTTTGCGCAAGACAAGTTTGGAATTTTTGAAAAACAACTTAAAATAGAATTTATGACAGACAAGCCTTTTATTTCGGTTGTGTTACCATTATATAATAAGGAGAAGAGTATAGCGCAGAGTTTGAAGAGCGTCTTGGACCAGTCATATACCAACTTTGAGATAGTCGTGGTGGATGATGGCTCTACGGACAAGAGCGTGGCAGTGGTGAAGACTATCGGGGATGAAAGAATCCAACTGCTAGGTCAGGCTAATGCCGGACCTAGCAAGGCTCGCAATACGGGTGTGAAAAACTCCAAGGGTGATTGGATTGTCTTCTTGGATGCAGATGATGAGTTGCTACCCGAAGCCTTGTCGATATTCACAGAGATTATCGTTGAGCATCAAGATGTGGATATCATAGATTGTAATCGCTATGTGCGTCGAGGTGAAGAAGAGCAGCTGGGTTTTCATCCATTGGAAGGTTATATTAAGAATCCTTTCAAGGAATGCTATTATGGCTTGGTCTCTCCGGGAGAGGGGCGTGCTGCTTTCCGAAAGACTCTATTGTTGAAGCATCCTTATCATGAGAAAATCAGACGATTTGAGGATGCGGAACTAATTATCAGATTGCTTTCCGATGCTAAGGTGTATTCAAGTCGAAAAGCAACCATGATTGTGAATTGCGATTTCTCTGCAGCTAGCCATCCACGCAAAGATGTCATGGAAGATTATTTTGCATATCTAGACTTCTCGAAAGGCGGCTTCTGGCGTAAGATGTGTGTTTATCGCACATTTTTGGAAGAAAGGGAACTTTACCCTGATTATGGAAAAGCGCACTATGCAAAGATGTATAAGCGATATGATTGGTTATTAGTTTACAAACTGTTGAATTGGTTTGGCAAATACTTTAAATAGTTTCGTTTGATGAGAGTTTTATGGATTGGTGGTTCGGGACTATATGTTCCGAGCCATGCCTCCCATGGGGGATATAACGGAGGTGGATGGGTCGCTTCCGTGCAGAAAGAAATCATGAAGTGTGAGGATATTACGCTGGGTATTTCTTTCTGCCAAGATGGTGAACCGGAAAAGGTGGTGCAAGAGGGAGTGACCTATTATCCTGTGCCTCATCATGTCAAGTCTCGCAAGGACAAGATTATCGACTTGTGGAAGATACATGACGTGAAGAGGGACGAGGTGCTTTGGCCTTATTATGAAGAAAAGTTCAAGAAAGTGATAGACGACTTCAAGCCCGATGTAATTCATGTCTTTGGGTCGGAGTTGTATCAAGGGCTTGCGGCAAAAGTGACGGGTGAAATCCCGACGGTGCTCCACATTCAGGGGCTCCTCTCTCTCTCTATATATATATTCCTTCCGCCAGGCATTTCGGCATGGCAGTTTTATATGAGTGGCAAGGGACTGAAGGGGAAGTATCTCAACTATCAGTATCTTGCCTATTGGCATCGCAGTGTGCATCGTGAGAAGGCGATATTGAGTGCTGTTCCTCATGTGATAGGCCGTACTGATTGGGACAGACAAGCCTTGGCGGTATTGAATCCGAAGGCGCAATATCATTATGGTGGCGAGATTCTCCGTGACATCTTCTATGAAGAGAAGGAGAGAAAGATGCCTATCAAGCCTGTCATCACCTCTACGATTTCCTTCCCTACCTACAAGGGCTATGATGTGATTTTGAAGGTAGCAGATATTCTGAAGAATGAGATGCACTTGGATTTCGAATGGAATGTGTTTGGCAATGTGCAGCCTGAGTTTATGGAGAAGCATACGGGTTTGAAGCATGAGGACTTGAATGTTCATCTGCGTGGTGTGGCATCGGCTGATACCATCCGTGACACCTTGCTTGGTAGCACCTTGTATTTCCATTCATCATATGTAGAGAACAGTCCGAACTCTGTGGGCGAGGCTCAGCTTGTCGGTATTCCTGTGGTGGCAAGTAGAGTGGGCGGTACAGACTCTATGGTGGAACACGGCAAGTCCGGCTTCCTCTATCCTGTCACCGATCCTTACATGGCTGCTTACTATATTGGAAGAATGATTGAGGATAAGGAGGAGAATGTGAAGATTGGTAAGCAAGCGAGAGAAGTGGCGCTGGTAAGACATGATAAGGGAAAAATTGTGGAAGAGCTATTGAAGACGTATCATGAAATGCTAGGTTTATAGCTAAGATTAACATATTGTAAAAGTATTTTTTTTCAGATTGCGTAGAATTTTATGGGAGAAGATAGAAAAAAAATATTGAAGGCGGTTTCGCCCTTCATTCACTCTGGCTTTTTGAATTTCAAGATGATGCCGTATGAGGCTTGGAAGCGGAATGGGGGTGAGGTGGCGAAAGCGCATTATCCTTGGCGATGGCTTCATGGGGCTGCCTATCGTTTGGAGTTGCCAACGATATGGAAGAGCAGAAAGGAGGCGAGGCTGCGATTTGTGGAGCCTGTGTCGTTGAAGTTTGATTCGTTTCCCGATTATGCTTGCTATGAGGTGGTTCCGATGTTTTGGGACTGTTGGCCTCGATATTTCGAAATGACTTGTGAGTGGATGCGGAAGCATCAGGTGAAGACGGCAATATTCTCGTCTCGAATGACAGCGGAGAGGATGCAAGAGAGATTCCCAGAAATGAGAATCATCTGGTGTCCTGAGGCGGTGGATGGTGATGTCTATCAGAAAGGGAAACTGCTGAAGAATAGGACGATTGACTTATTGGAGTTCGGACGCTCGAATGAGAAGGTGCTGCAAACTGGGGCGTTATCTTTGAATCATGTTTGCACGAAGCAGAATGGCAAGTTCATCTTTACCAATGAGCAATTGTATCAAGCGATGGGTGATGCCAAGGTGACAATCGCCTTGCCTCGCAGCATGACGCAGCCAGAGATGGCTGGTGACATCGAGACCTTGACGCAGCGTTATTGGGAGTGTATGTTCTCTCGCATGGTGATGGTAGGTCATGCACCAAAGGAATTGGTGGATTTCATCGGTTACAATCCTGTCATCGAGTTGAGGAAGGATATTTCTGCTGAGGCTTTGGTTCGGGATGTGTTGGAGCATATTGATGATTATCAGGAACTTGTGGATAAAAATCGGGAGACGGCTGAAAGGCTTGGCTCTTGGAATGTGAGAATGAAGTGGCTTATGGAGGAACTGAGGGAAGAGTATGAAGTGTGAATCTTTTAAATTCTTGCCAAAAAGTTTGGAGATTTCAATGAAAAAGTTTAACTTTGCACTTAATATTAACATAAAGGCATTATTATTATGGATACATTAACGATTCAAGTTGAAAATCCGAGCATTCTAGCTAGTCTAAAAAAAATATTGAAAGCAATGAATGGGGTTGAGATCCTGCCAAAAAGCAAGACGAAGAAATGTGGGTTGGAGGAAGCTCTAGAAGATATTCGTTGTGGTAGGGTTACAGAATATAAAAGTTCAGAAGATATGTTTAATAAATTGGGCATATGAAGTATAAAGTCAAAACGACAAAACGCTTTGAAAAGGATATTAAGCGGTGTATAAAACGTCGTTACCCGATGGAAAAACTAAAGGAGGTTATTGAGTTGCTAGAGAATAATGGAACTTTACCTCCTAAATATCGTCCTCATAAATTGTCCGGCAATTATGAAGGAATATGGGAATGTCATATAACTTCTGATTGGTTGTTGATGTGGCAACAAGATGATGCGGAATTAGTATTGCTTTTTGTTAATACAGGTACTCATAGTGATGTTTTTTGAACTCTTACGGAAAAATACGGATTGAGATAAATTATTTGAATAATACTATTTATGCGTTAGGCAGATAGGGTGATGAGCCTTGTCTGCCCTTTATGTTATTGCCTTTTTTGTAAGATTGATAGAGACCAAATGTAAGCGGAAATGGGAAATAGGCGAAAGCGACAAGATTTTGTAAATTCTAAGAAAAATCAAAAATATAATGATACCAAAGATTATTCATTATTGCTGGTTTGGGCGTAATCCATTGCCTGAACTAGCACAGAAGTGCATTGCTTCTTGGAAGAAGTATTTGCCGGATTATGAGATAAAGGAGTGGAATGAAGACAACTTCGATGTCAACATCATTCCTTATACGGCTGAGGCGTACGCTGCAAAGAAGTATGCCTTTGTGAGTGATTATGCAAGGTTCTGGATCCTATATAAGTATGGTGGAATCTACTTTGATACCGATGTGGAAGTGATTCGGCCTATAGATGACATCATTGCTAAAGGGAACTTTATGGGATGTGAGACGGATGCTAGTGGGAGCGACGCTGCAAGCGTCGCTCCCGGCCTAGGGCTGGGGGTGAACCCCGGCCTAGGGCTGGTGAAAAAAATGCTAG
>SAMEA104315437__coassemble_163_pt1 | contig 68475 bp, 56 predicted proteins | sample SAMEA104315437__metabat2_high_PE_043 | metagenome-assembled genome bin SAMEA104315437 (sample SAMEA104315437) | gut metagenome | biome: Monkey gut; feature: monkey-associated habitat; material: faeces | place: China | collected 2013 | reverse complement strand
CGTGTGTTAAACAAGTCATTTACGTGTGTTAAACAAGTCATTTACGTGTGTTAAATAAGTCATTTACGTGTGTTAAATAAGTCATTTACGTGTATCAAATAAGTCAGTAGTACAAGCTAATTTCGTTAGCGAGTAATCTGCTGATATATATGACTTTTCTTTAATAATTTAGCTGTGTGCGCAAACGTTTTCGTTATTTTTTCGTAAAATTATGCAAGTTTTTTTGTCTACATAAGTTTTATTAGTAATTTTGTATCTCGAAAAAATATAAGCCAAGATGAAAAAGGGGAAGAATCCTTTATAGAAGGGGTTCTCGTTATACGCCTAAGTTATAGGCATTTTCCTAATTGTAGAATAGATAGATTTAACGATTATATATAAACTTTTAAATACGCTAAGTAAAGATGAAAAGGTTGATTTTCACAAAAGCTATGGCTATCCTATGTATGCTATTTATGTGGGTAGCCAAAGGTGCGGCTGATGATGCGGCGACAATAACCGTAAACGCGCCAACGATTACTCCTAAAAGTTGTGAATACAATGGTACCATTATGCCAGTTATTACAGCTGATGATGGGTGCTCTATCGTTTATGTAAAGAGCACCAGTAAACTTTACACTACAGTTGAGGATATTGACAGCAATAAGGGAGTAAAGACAGAAGACTCAAACCAAGCTTCCATTACGGATATAGTTGGCAAGACTGGAAGTCGTTATATTTCTGCATATGCCGTAAAGGATGTTGGCGGCGTTAAGTATAAAAGCACCGTTACAAATGTCACATACACGTATAATCCTAATGCAACATCTAAGAAAGACCTTACTTTGTCTGGTTCTTCTTTAGCGTTGGATATGGCTAATGTTTCAAAGACTGCTACTATTTCCGTTTCGGCAAAGGATACAGATGGAAATGTTGTATCAGGGTTGAAATATCGCTATGAGGTTTATCCTGAGAATATCGTGAGCATTGATGCGAATGGTGTAGTTACCCCTGTACATGCGGGTACAGCAAGCATCACCGTGATTTTTGATGGAGATGATACTTATAATGCTGCAACTTGCGTCATTGATGTGAATGTGGCAAGTAATGCTTCCTCTTCCTCTGATAATTTAGTTTATACCAGTATTACGGATATTCGTCATGCGGGACAATCTTTTAATAACAAAAAAAGTAGTAAATGTGTTTTGGATTTCACAAACAATCCTGCTAAAGTTATAGCAATCATGCAAAAGCATGATAAGGACATTAATGATGATGAGAAATTTATAGGCTCCTATTTTATTGTTGACTCTTCGAATAGAGGTCTTTGGATTTCTGCAAAAGATATGTCTGAAAAGTTAAAAGTGAGTACTTTGGGGTTAGCTGTAGGAAGTAAGATAACTGGAATTATCGTAGGAACGTATAGTGAAGGAACGAGCGGTATACCGGCACTTATAGAAACCGGTTCTTCTCCAAACTCTAAAGTTAAATATAATAATCGTACTTATACGACTGATGTAAAAGTTGACAATTCAGAAATCGGGGATAAGGATACTCCTGCTACATATCCATTTACAGAAATAAAGGATGTTAATACCATCGCTATGACTAACAAAGCGATTACTGATGGTGATATTGTAAAAACTTCTTATGGTGTATATCTAAACTCAATTGTAAAAGTACCAGGAACGATAAGAAAGAGAATAAATAAAGATGAAATTGAATATTTCTTAATGCAAGATGAAAATACATCAATTGATGGTTCGCAGGATAACCGAATTTACTTCAATAGCTCACAAATAGATGTTAATCTTGATGATTATGTTGGAACTACTGGTATGTTTGAAGGAATTTTAGTTAAACGAGATGGTTCAGAGCCAAAACTTATTGTCCTTAAAGACGATTTCTTCCAAATCAACAAGATTTACTTGGATGAAAATGATGCTGAGAATCGTATTGACGACTTGGTTAATGCTGGAGCTTTTGACGATGAAGTAGATGTTTATGTGCATCGTACAAAGTTAGTCAATAGTAAGAGCGATAAGTGGAACACCATTTGCCTGCCATTCGATTTGACTGCGGAAGAATTCAAAAAAGCATTTGGGTGTGAAATCTCTGCATTGGCTGCACCAAAAGTAACAGGTGAGGAAACAATTAATAATCGGCTTACAAAAATCGGTGAAACTGATAACTCAGGAAACTTGTTGTTTGAGAGCCAATCTGACCTTAGCATTAAAGAAGGTATGCCATACTTGATTAAAGCTACAGGAACACAAACGGCATGTACAAATACTTCTATTATGTATAAGAAAGCGGATGGAACGACAAAGACCCCTCAAGAGTTGATGGCAGATGATGTTACTTATTATGCTGCGATAGGGCAGAAGTTGATTACTGTGGTTCCTCCTCATCAGATTGAGGGCAATTATAACAATAAAATCGTAAATGGTAAATTCTATTTCCGTGGTCTTTATGGCGGAAAGACTTACATCGATGGAAGTACAGAAACATTGATTGCTGATGGGGGAAGCCAGAAATATCAGTATATTAGTACGGCTGACAACTATCTGAAATATTTGAATTCAAGTAGCACTTCTAAGTTCCCAGGTCTTCGTGCATACTTCTATTTCCCTAATTGGAATGCTGCGGAGAACAACAAGAACCAAAGCACAGCTAATTCTACCAATTCAAAGGTTCATATCTTGGTTGATGGCAATATCACTGGTATCTCAAGCATTGATATAAGTTCAGAGCCAGCTAATGTTCGTATTTATAACTTGGCTGGTCAGCAAGTAGACAGCTCTTACAAGGGCATCGTTATTAAGAATGGACGTAAATATATTGTAAAGTAAGGTGAGAGATAAGTAACTTGATTCCTATTAAATATCGTAGTGAAAGATGAAAACATATATAAAACCAACCACAGAATTATGTGGTATCAAGATACATACAGAGTTACTTTCTGGTAGCGGAAGTTTGAACAAAGCCGATGACAGTGGTAACACCTATATCGGAGGTAATTCTCAAGAAAGCACAAGTGGCTCAGATGCTAATGGAAATGTTGATGACATGGCAAAAGATCACAACGCTTGGTCATCATGGGATGATTAAGCAAAACTAAATATAAAAAACGAGGATGGGTCAATCTTGGCTCATCCTCCTTTTTTGTGTATATATCAAAAAACTTTTTTATTCCTTATAATCCACCTTCACCACAATCACTCGAATATTCTGGTCATTGCTGTCATTAGCCACTTTCGCAATGTGCCAGTCGCCAGGGAAGAAAATGAAGAACTTGTCGGGCGTGCTGTCATAGAAACGAGTGCGAGACTTGTCGTAGTCATAGTGAATCACGTCGGGACGGTATTTGCAATTTGGCTTGCTGGTAAGATGGTCGATGATGCCAAAACGCTCCACACCCTTTACCACATACTGGAAGTCGATGTGATGGTAGTGACTTTCGCTGCCTCGCTTCTCCAAAGGTTCGTTTTGGCTGTCCTCAACACTTACCGTAAGCTGGGTGTCTGGTATCGGATGCTTGCCCTTTGGTATGGAAAGAAGGTCGGTCTTTGCGATGAAGTCGAAGAGCGCCTTCCACTGCTCAGGGTTCTTCTGATATTGCAAGTAGAAGTCCACAAGGTTTACACTTCTGTGGGCATCAGCCTTGTTGAAACCATTGCGCCACTTGCCCTTCTTGTACCATTTCTTGGCAGCCTTGATCAACTTAGGTTGATTGCTGTAGTCTTGGGTATAGCAGCCATCACTTGCTCCATTGCTACTTGAAGCACAGCAAGAAGCTTGCTCTTTGTTGCAACATTGTGCATTAACAGAAACGATTGGGGAGAACGCCATACCAAGAAGTAGGAATAATCCCATCCATTTGTCTTTTTTCATTGCTTTATAGTTTTGATTTGTTTATTGTGTTCAAGATTGATAGTGCAAAATTAATCATTTCTACGGAATGTACCAAAACTTTTCTCAAAAAAACGCAAAGAGCGATTACCTTCACAGGCAACCGCTCTACATTCAATAGGTATTAGTTTTCTTTAAGGTAAAAAGATTGTATTCAGGATAACGTTTGCAAAGATAACATTTTTTTTTGAAACTAAAAAGTTTTTTGAAGTTTTTTTTTGAAAAACATTTATTTTTCTAAAAAAAGTTGGTAGTATCAAATATTATACTTATATTTGCACCCGATAAGCGAAAACTACGTTAGGATTTTTTCCTTTGTAGTGCTCTAACGTTTAATTAATTAAAAGTTTTAATTATGAAAAAACAAATTCAGTGGCTTTTTATTGCCATCATGTACGCAAGTATGTGCGCATGTTCAAGTGAAGATACTATTCAATCTTCACAAGTGGAGAATTCATCTGTAGTTAGTTTCTCTTTCTTTGATGCTACTATGGAAGAGTTTGGCTCTGTTACCAGAGCAGATGATACCAAGACAAATACGTGGAAAGACTATTTCAAACGTCTTGATATCGCTATTTTCCCAGCAGAGGACATGAAGATGGACACGGTCTATCGTTTTCATCAGCTCGCTTCTGATGCAAGCTTTGGAAGTGTTTCTATTCGTTTGCCTTTTGCGAAGTACTCTATGGTTGCCATTGCTTCGAAGATTACGGATGAGGTTGATATCCATTCTCCAGAACTTGCATCTTTTCCTGATTCTGCAACTGTCAATGACATGGCTTATGTTTACAAGGATTTAGATGTGAGGGGAGGAAGTATGTCTGCTAATTGCGTGCTAAATCGTGCGATAACCAAATTGGTGTTCTCAGCTAACGATTTGTGCAATGCTAATATTTCAAAGGTTGAGTTTAAGTATGTTGGAAAACTTGGGGCATCTTTCAATCCAAAGACTGGATTTGGTATCAATTATGATAAGGAAAATACTATTTCTAAAACATTTTCATTGACGAAGATTGATAGGACAAAATCAATTAGCTTTGCTTTGTATTCCTTCATTCCTAAAGAGACGCTAAGTGTAAATGTTGATTTTAATGTCTATGATACATCTGGTATGGTCGTTAAAACGATGCATTTTGACGATGTGACTTTGCAGCAAAACCATGTGACAACTTATACGGGACCGATGTTTACTTCAGGTTCAGTCTTTGGTTTCAGCTTTGATGATCAACCTTTGACCAAGTCTGATTACGATAAAGAATTTGGAGATTAATACTCTGTATTTATAATTAATGGAAGAAGGTTACGCTTTTGGGACATCTGCCTTTTAGCGTAACCTTCTTTTCGTAAAGTATTATTTGGGTAAGTTTGTGCCTTTTGCTTTTTGTTTCTTTTTGATACCCAACAAGTCATAAAGATTATTGAAATCTTTTTTCATAATGATACCAATGCCTTGCGTATTCAGGCTGTTTTTGGTAAAGTATCTGTCGTTTGTTTGATTGTACATGTGGATAGATAGGTTGCCGTTTGGGTAAATCAAATATCGTAAGTCAAAGTCACCGATAAAGCTCTGGGTGGTATTTGCATTGTCTCGATATCCGAATTGACCATTGAACAGCAATCTGTTATTGAGTAATCTTCCACTTAGCAGACCTTCATATTCTGCATTATAGAAGCCTTCGTCTCCTGTTGAGATGTTCGCACCGAAATTCCATTTGTTGCTGTTGACAAGACTTGAAAGTACGGTGTTGATTTGCTGTGAGATGGTTCCGCTTAGCAAACTTTGCATTGCAAGAGACGCTTGGCTTTGTTGAGCTGCATCTTCACTCGCTTGGTTGTTCTTCGTCTGAGCATAGAAACGACCGATTCCTAACAGGTATAAGACTTGTTGATTCATTTCTTCTTGGGAATTGATCAATGAATAGATCATCTGTTTAGCATCGCTGTTCACAGTAGGCAAATCCAATGAAAAGTCTACGTTAGGGCTGCTTGGCGTTCCCTTGATGTTCATTAGGCAGTCTACTCGTATGTTGTTGCTTGAAAAAGACCTGCCTATATTTAAATCACTTAAAGGCACACCATTAACGATGTATTTCGCCTGTAAGTTAAGTGGAGCCTTGTATGGATTTCCACCAAACGAGATATTGCCACCAGAAATGAACTCAAAGTCCTTCTTGATTAAGTTTTGGATGGTCAATTTGTAGATGCCATGATCTACTAAATAGTTGCCAAACATTTCAAACGCTCCTTTATTGAAATAGTTGGCCCTTATTACTCCATTGCCATTGAGTGAAATGTAGTCCCCTGATTGAGCATCCATCATCAGTTTTAATGTTAAATTTGGATTCGTGTTCACCAGGAAGTTGATGTGCATATCTGATGGAATGTCCTCGTCTTCGTCGTTAGATGATTGTGGCTCTTTGTAGAATGGCTTCTCCCACTCAGGAGTTACGTCGTGCCAATGTATGAAGCTCTTGTCACTGATGGCATCTGGGCTGGCTACATTGTAAACGAAGATGGAGCCTGGCTCTGGTGTGGCATTGATATCGATGATGGTTTCTCCGCTTTTGCCATGTATTCCAACGTCTCCTGTTGCATATATGGTTCCGTAGAACGTGTTGTCGCCAAACTCATGGGTATCGTATCCCATGAAGTTATGAGCCTTGATGTCAAGGTCATAACTGAGTTTTGTGAGATGTTTATGGTGAATACCACCTCTGACAATTGCGATATGCTTATTCTTGTCATAGATGGTGTCGCCTTGCAAGAGGATGTCGTCAGGGATGGCATGTGCTCTCAGGTTACTGAAGTGATAGTCAGTTCCTAATTGCTTCATGTGAATCGTGCCGCTTGCAGTGATGTCTCCAATGAGGTTGATCTGGCTTAGATCGCCTACGACATGTACTTTTCCAAATGCAGAAGCATCGATGTTGTCCATGAAACTCCCGCAGAAACTCTCCATGAATTTTAGATTTGTTCCCGCAGCCTCTATGCCAAGGTCGATGTAGTTGCGCTTTGGCGAAACGTAGCCGTCGATGTATGTTTGGTGTTCTCGGCCGGCATCTGCTGTTGCCAATATATCAATTTGCTCACGTTCCTTATTATATAATACGTTTGCATGGAGGATGCCCAAAGGTCCTCCCTCAAAAGTGAAATCATTGATGTCGAGTTTGGCGTATGCATCTGGCTTTTGGAAAATGGATTTGATAATGGCCTTTCCTGTCGCCTTTCCCGTGAAGTCTACGGAGTGGAAGTTGATGAGGTTGAGTATGTAGGCAACATCCACGTCTTTCAAGTCTGCCACGATGGAATCTTCTTTGTTTGCCGTTGCTTTTCCGTTGACGATGATATGTTGGTCATCATGCTTTACGGTGAAATTTTCTACGGTTAGATGGTTCTTGTGGTAGGATACGGCAGCAGGTAGCACCTCCCATTTCGTATCTCCAAGCATGATGCTTGATGGGCGGATTTCTGTGTTGATGCCAATCTGTCCATATTCGTTTTTTGTCAAATGTGTATCGGCATTGAAGGTGCCTTGTACTGGTAATTTTGAGGAATGGTTGTCGTAATTGACCAGCGTAGTCAACACGTTGTTGGCTGCGCTTGCGCTTATGTGGTATTCCGGAGCTTGCTCGTAGGGTAGTCCCTGCTTGATTTTTGCATCAAGAGTCAAGGTGTTGCCAAGGCTCAATATTTCGATGCTTGTGTTGTTTAAGGGGGTTCCATTGTAACTTATGAATGGAGCACTCATATACATGTTCAAGTCTTTGGCTCGTTCAGAGATGTTTCCTTTTATGTGGATAGGTGAACTGATGCTCACAGGAATACCAAACATCTTGTTGAGAATTTCTGTGGAATAGATATTGGCTTGCAGCGTAAAGTCATTGTTGCCCTGTGCCTGGCTCTTCTTGATGCCAGGCAGAGACGGTAATTTGTCTGCGATGATATTTTGCAGGCAAGGGTAGAGGGTCGCAAAATCATATTCTCCCTTTGTATGGAGATTGATGAAAGGGGCCTCGATGTCAAGATAACTGTCTTTATCCTTGTTGCTTGCACTGAAGCTTATTTCTTTTAAGGCATAGCTGTTGTCTGCCATCTTCATACCCAAGATGGCTGGACGTAAGTGGTCGATGAATGCATTTACTGCATATTTTTTGTTTTTGATAGAATATTCACCGTCCACATTGAATTTTACATTGGCGTCGTTGATAGACAAAATGCCTTTTATGAGTTTCTTCGTGTAGTTTCCGTTTAGTGAAATGTTGTTGAACTTATAATTGTTGAAGTCAAATCTCGCAATTTCTCCTTTAATAATAAGGTTGTCCTTGTTGCCTTTTACCATTAGAGAGGCTGCGATCTGTCCCAGCTGCTTGTTGTCTAAGAGCTTGTCAAGGTATACTCCTTGTGTAGTTATCAGTGCATTTAGAGACTTCCCTGCCTTGGATAAAGTGAATGTTGCGTCGCCAATGCCTGTTTCTACTGTGCCTTTTGATGCCAAATCGTTTCCTTCTCCACGAATGTAGCCTACATAATGAATGCCACCAATACGTTCCAATTCCTTTGGCAACTTAAACTTGTCGCCTAAATTGTGGGCGAAAAACTGAATCCCTTCTTCTGTTAAATTAAGATTGTAGATGTCTGTACTCCATTTTGGAGTGTGACCGAGATTGCTTACTTTGCCCTTGGCTTGTAAGTTGATGCTACCACTGCCGGTCTTGAAGTTCATTTGCTGGCAACGCAACGTGGAAGAGGTGCCTGAGAATCGGCAACTGAAGTACAAGGCATCATCAAAATGACGGAAGATAGGAGCGAAGCAAGAGATATCTGACAGTGTTACTTTTGATTGATTGATAGCACCATCAAAAGAAAGTGTATTTTGTTTGATTTTACCATTCTCTAAGAGGTAGGAAGCCTGGATGTCCCCTAAACTTATGTCTGAGTTGGGGAGTTGTAAGTCAAATCCTTTTAATGATGCTTCGTGTTTGTTTGCGATTAATTTGAAGCTAAGAGATTTGACGCGAAAACCAGATTGCTCAGTGAATGATAACTTCTTGATTTGCAGATTGATATTGTCATCGGTTGCATCATTTAGTATAATGTGAGTTGACAAGTCGTTAAGCCAGATATGTTCTTTGGAAAATACGCCTTTAGTGAGCACTTTGTCTCTTTGATCGTATTTGACGGAACCATGGCGGATGATAAGGCTTCCTATGTGCAAGTTGAGTGGGGTGTGCTTGGTGGTGTCCTTTGAAGCCAAAGAATCCAATACGAATTGAATGTTGGTCTTGCTGTCGGCAGTTTGTTTGTAGATGTTGGCTTTCAACCCAAATAGTTGGGCTGAAGCAATAGAAATCTTGCCGTCTTTTAATGGGAGTATGTCAACTTTAGCCGAGACGCGACTTGCGTAAATCATGCTGTCACCTTGTTGGTCAAGCATTCTCACGTCATCGATAATGATGCGATTGAGGAAGCCTAAGTTCACCTTTCCCACGCTAACTTCTGTACCAAACTTCTGCTTGAGCGCATCTGCCACCTTGTCTCCAATGAAAGCTTGTACCATTGGCACATGCAATAGTACAATGAGCAACAGATAGACACTGATGAGTGTCCATAAAATGCAATTGATGATATGTTTTAACTTTTTCAGAGTTGTCTAATTTTTTATTAATACTATGGTAGATTTGTTGGGTTCATTTGTAATGTTGGTTTGCCAAATTTTGTCTACCTTGAAGTTAAATGCTAATTTTAACGACAAAATTACAAAAATTTTATTTCAAAATCAAATTATTCAACATTTTTTCTTTTTCATGTTAGTTTTTTTTGCTATTTTTGCACCATATTTGAATGTTTTGATAGAAAAGCCTGCTTTTTTGCTATGATTTTACACCTATATTTATTAAGATGTGGTTTTTATGGTGATTTGATAGGCTTCAAGAGATGATATAGAGAATACAAAGAAGTTAAAATCAGTTTAAGTATAATTTTAATGTAGTTATGGCAAATGTAATTAAGTTACGTAAAGGCTTAGACATTAACCTGAAGGGTAAGGCTGCTGCAGATGTTGCGCTCAAGGTCGCTCAGGTAGGAGAGTATGCGCTCGTACCTGAGGCTTTCGTGGGAGTGACACCTAAGGTGGTGGTACGTGAGGGCGATCATGTCAATGCCGGAGATGCTTTGTTCGTGAACAAGGCATGCCAAGAGGTAAAGTTTGCCTCACCAGTGAGCGGTACCATTACTGCCATTGTGAGAGGTGAACGCCGTAAGGTGCTTTGCGTGAAAGTGAATGCTGACGCTGAGCAAACCTCTACCGATTTCGGTAAAAAGAATGTGGAAGCAATGGATGGCGACGCTATCAAGCAAGCTTTGCTTGATGCGGGACTTTTCGGGTACATCAACCAGTTGCCTTACGCTGTGTCTACAACTCCAGACACGACGCCTAAGGCAATTTTCGTTTCTGCTCTTCGTGACATGCCTTTGGCTGCTGACTTCCAGGTAGAATTGGCCGGAAATGAGCAAGCTTTCCAAACAGGTCTTACTGCCTTGAGTAAGATTGCTAAGACGTATCTTGGAATCGGTGCACAACAGCAGAATGATGCGCTGACTCAAGCTAAGGGCGTGGAAATCAATGTGTTCGATGGAACTTGCCCTGCTGGCAATGTAGGCGTTCAGGTCAACAACATTGACCCTGTCAACAAGGGTGAGGTTGTTTGGACGGTCGACCCATCTGCTGTCATCTTCTTCGGTCGCCTGTTCCTCACAGGTAAGGTCGACCTCCGCAAGAAGGTAGCTGTTGCTGGTAGCGAAATCAAGACCCCTGGTTATGTTGAGGTCTTGGTGGGTACTCCATTGAGTTCTTTCGTAGGCGAACAGTTGAAGGCTACAGAACATGTACGTCTTATCAATGGTAATCCATTAACTGGTAAGCAAACCAACTTGGAGTCTTATGTTGGCGGTCATACATCTGAGATTACCGCAATTCCGGAGGGTGATGACAACGATGAGATGTTGGGTTGGATTATGCCACGTACCAATGATTTCTCAACCTCACGCTCTTATCTCTCTTGGCTCTTTGGCAAGAAGAAGGAGTATGATCTCGATGCCCGTGTGAAGGGTGGTGAGCGCCACATGATTATGAGTGGCGAGTATGACAAGGTTCTCCCTATGGATATCTATGGCGAGTATCTCATCAAGGCCATCATCGCAGGCGACATTGATAAGCAGGAACAGCTTGGTATCTATGAGGTGAGCCCAGAGGATTTTGCTGTGGCAGAGTTCGTGGATAGCTCCAAGCTCGAATTGCAGAAGATTGTACGCGAGGGATTGGATGTCTTACGCAAGGAGAACGCATAACGCGTTGACAATCGCTTAATTAAGTAATAAATGCTAAACATTTAAATAAATGAGTGCATTAAGAAATTATCTCAATAAGATAAAGCCTAACTTCCAAGAGGGAGGTAAGCTTCATGCCTTCGAGAGCGTCTTTGATGGATTCGAGAGCTTCCTGTACGTGCCAAACACGACGGCGAAGAGCGGAGCCAACATTCATGATGCCATCGACTCGAAGCGCATCATGAGCTTTGTGGTCATCGCTTTGATTCCTGCATTGCTCTTTGGTATGTATAATGTGGGATACCAGAATTTTAAAGCCGCTGGTACACTCGATACCGCAAGTTTCATCGAGATTTTTGGCTTCGGATTCTTGGCTGTTCTTCCTAAGCTGTTGGTCAGCTACATCGTGGGTCTTGGCATCGAGTTTGCCTGGGCACAGTGGAAACATGAGGAAATCCAGGAGGGTTACTTGGTTTCTGGTATCATCATCCCATTGATTATCCCTATCTCTACACCATTGTGGATGCTCGCCTTGGCTTGTGCATTTGCTGTTATCTTCTGTAAGGAGATTTTCGGTGGTACGGGTATGAACATCTTCAACGTGGCTGTAGGTGCCCGTATGTTCCTCTTCTTCTCATATCCTTTGGCTATGAGTGGCGACAAGGTTTGGATTGCCAAGGACAGCATCTTCGGCTTGGGCAACACCTTGCCTGATGGATTCACCGCAGCGACTCCACTTGGTCAGTTGGCACAAGGTGGCATCCCAGATGCAAACATCTGCGATATGATCTGTGGTTTCATTCCTGGTTCTATCGGTGAGACTTCCGTTATCGCTATCGCCATTGGTGCAGTGATTCTCCTTTGGACAGGCATTGCATCTTGGAAGACCATGGGCAGTGTATTCGTAGGTGGTATCGTGATGGCTCTCATCTTCCAGGCATTGGGCATGACTCCTATCGCTTGGTACGAGCACATCGTCCTCGGTGGTTTCTGCTTCGGTGCAGTATTCATGGCTACCGACCCAGTGACATCTGCCCGTACAGATACAGGTAAGTATATCTATGGATTCATCATCGGTGCCATCGCTGTCATCGTACGTGTGATGAACGCTGGTTATCCAGAGGGTATGATGCTCGCCATCTTCTTCGGCAACATGATTGCTCCGCTCATCGACTACTGTGTGGTACAGAGCAACATCTCTCGCCGTGCAAAACGTGCTATTAATAAATAAGGAGGAATGTAGATATGAAGACAAATTCAAATAGCTATACTATTATCTATTCGGTTATCATCGTGGTAATCGTGGCATTCCTGCTTGCTTTCGTGTCTTCTTCTTTGAAGGCAACTCAGGAGGCCAACGTGGCACTCGATACACAGAAGCAGATCTTGAACTCCCTTAACCTCCGTGACCTCGACAACGAGACTGCGGCTGCCAAATATAAGGAGGTGGTAAAGGCTGAGAAGGAGAAGGACGGCATGAAGTACTACGAGTGCGAGATTGATGGTCAGAAGAAGACCGTTTATTCCGTAAAGGGTATGGGTCTTTGGGGCGGTATCTCTGGCTTCATTGCCGTGGATGCTGACAACAATACCATCTATGGCGTATATTTCAACCATGAGGGTGAGACTGCCGGATTGGGTGCTGAAATCAAGGATAACTTGAAGTGGCAGCAGAAGTTCCAGGGCAAGAAGATTCACAAGGATGGAGTAGAGGGAATCGCCCTTGGAGTGCAGAAAGACGCTCCTGCAAGCGACCCAAACAATGTGGATGCCGTTACTGGTGCTACATTGACATCCAATGGTGTAGACCAGATGCTCAAGGAAGGACTTGCTAAATTCATTAAATAGTAAAGTAAGATTATGGCATTATTTAGTAAACAAAATAAAGAGGCATTCTCTAAGCCACTCAACCTGGATAACCCTATCCTCGTACAGGTGCTTGGTATCTGTAGTGCCTTGGCTGTCACTTCACAGTTGAAGCCAGCCATTGTGATGGGACTTGCCGTTACTATCATCACGGCATTTTCCAACGTGATTATTTCCATCATCCGCAACACCATTCCTCAGCGCATCCGTATCATCGTGCAGTTGGTAGTGGTGGCAGCCTTGGTTACCATCGTGAGCCAGGTGCTGAAGGCGTATGTTTACGACGTGAGCGTGCAGCTTTCTGTCTATGTGGGTTTGATTATCACCAACTGTATCCTGATGGGTCGCTTGGAGGCTTTCGCCATGATGAACAAACCTTGGCCTTCGTTCCTCGATGGTGTGGGCAACGGTCTCGGCTATGCCCTCATCTTGGTTATCGTGGGTGGTGTTCGTGAGTTCCTGGGCCGTGGCTCATTGCTCGGCTTCCAGATTATCCCTGAGGGAGCTTACGACTTCGGATATGTTAACAACGGTATGATGACGATGCCAGCTATGGCATTGATTCTGCTGGGATGTGTAATCTGGGTACATCGTGCCTATATTTATAAGGAGGAGAAGTAAGATGGAGCACGCAATAAGTTTGTTTTTCCGTTCGATTTTCGTCGATAACATGATCTTCGCCTACTTCTTGGGTATGTGCTCTTACTTGGCAGTTTCCAAGAACGTGAAGACTTCTTTGGGCTTGGGTTTGGCAGTTACCTTCGTGCTGCTCATCACTGTGCCTGTGGATTATCTCTTGCAGACCAAGGTGTTGGGTCCTGATTGTTTGATGGAGGGTGTTGACCTCAGCTATTTGAGCTTTATCCTCTTCATCGCTGTCATCGCTGGTATCGTGCAGTTGGTTGAGATGGTGGTTGAGAAGTATTCTCCATCGCTCTATGCAGCCTTGGGTATCTTCTTGCCTTTGATTGCAGTGAACTGCGCCATCATGGGAGCTTCACTCTTCATGCAGCAGCGCATCTTGATGGACCCAACCAATACGCAGGCTATCACCTCAGTATGGGATAGTATCGTATATGCTGTAGGCTCAGGTCTCGGTTGGACCCTCGCCATTGTGATGATGGGTGCCATCCGCGAGAAGATGCAGTATTGCGATGTGCCAAAGCCATTGCAGGGCCTCGGCATCACATTTATTACAGTAGGACTGATGGCAATGGCTATGCTTTGCTTCTCAGGCTTGAAAATCTAAAATAGGAGGACAATAGATATGGTAAATACATCATTTATATTGGCAAGTATCGGAGTGTTCCTCGTGGTAATTCTCCTATTAGTTGTCATCCTGCTTGTGGCAAAGAAGTATCTTAGCCCAAGCGGTAACGTAAATATCGAAATCAATGGCGACAAGACCATCAACGTGCCTCAGGGCAGCAGCTTGATGGCTACATTGAATGAGAATGGCATCTTCTTGCCTTCTGCCTGTGGTGGTAAGGCAAGTTGCGGACAGTGCAAGGTGCAGGTGCTTGAGGGCGGTGGCGAGATTCTCGACTCTGAGAAGCCTCACTTCACTCGCAAGCAAATCAAGGAGCATTGGCGCTTGGGTTGTCAGTGCAAGGTGAAGGGTGACTTGAAAATCAAGGTACCAGAGAGCGTGATGGGCGTGAAAGAGTGGGAGTGCGAGGTTATCTCCAACAAGAACGTCTCTTCATTTATCAAGGAGTTTAAGGTTGCCTTGCCTCCAGGCGAGCACATGGACTTCGTTCCAGGTTCTTATGCTCAAATCAAGATTCCTGCATACGACTGCATCGACTACGACAAGGACTTCGACAAGGATCTCATTGGCGAGGAATATATCGGCGCATGGAAGAAGTTTAACATCTTCTCATTGAAGGCTCACAACCCAGAGCCAACTGTACGTGCTTACTCTATGGCGAACTATCCTGACGAGGGTGACATCATCACCTTGACAGTACGTATTGCCACTACACCATTCTTGCCACGTCCACAGGTCGGCTTCCAGAATGTTCCAACAGGTATCGCTTCTTCCTACATCTTCTCTCTGAAGCCAGGCGACAAGGTGATGATGAGCGGTCCTTATGGCGACTTCCATCCTAACTTCACCTCAGGCAAGGAGATGATTTGGATTGGTGGTGGTGCAGGTATGGCTCCATTGCGTGCCCAGATCATGCACATGACCAAGACGCTCCACACTACCGACCGTGAGCTCCACTTCTTCTATGGTGCTCGTGCGCTCGGTGAGGCTTTCTTCTTGGAGGACTTCTGGGAGCTTGAGAAGGAATTCCCTAACTTCCACTTCCATCTCTCACTCGACCGCAAGGACCCTGTGGCAGATGCTCAGGGCGTGAAGTACTACGAGGGATTTGCTGTCAACTGCATCCGCGATACCTACCTGAAGGATCACGAGGCTCCAGAGGATTGTGAGTACTACCTCTGTGGACCTCCAATGTTGATCAAGACAGTTACTGATTACTTGGATTCTCTCGGAGTCGATCCAGAGAGTATCATGTACGATAACTTCGGATAATCAATGTCACATATAGATGTGACAAACCTAAATAAATCGGAGAAATCCCAAAAGTGGTTTCTCCGATTTTTGTTTCTGCTCTTGCAGAAATCCTTTCTTGCCTTCTGTTAGCTTTATTCTTGTTCTTTCTAAGATACAGGACTGTTTTCAGTTCTTTCAAGATAACTGTCTGCTTTTGCCCTATCTTGGTCCATTTTCACCTAACAATTGTTTAAAACTTCGATTCTTTAGTTAAGGTTTTGTAAACTGCTTTGGGAAGCATACCATTATTCGAATTTCTTTCCTATCTTTGCAACAGTCTCAGTACAATAACTAAATCATGTGCTAAAAGTCTAACTAAATAGGGAGAAATTATGAAAAAAATAATCTTATCATTAGCCATGTTTATGGCTGTAGCCTTGTCGGTATCTGCGCAAAGCGCAACTCAAACTTCTGTGCATACATCAACTCAGACTTCAGCGCGGAATACACCTCAGGTTTCGGACAGTAAAACCTATGCCAAAAGGTTTGAGAAATTTGTTGATAGTGTTGCAGCTTGCGATACCTTGACAAGTGCACAAAAGGAAAAGACGGCTGCAACTTATCGTGCTTATCTAAATGAGTACAAAGTTGTGAAGGATAGTTTGACCGATGAGGATGTTCGCACCTACAGTAAGTGCAAGGTAAAGTATCAGAAGACGATGGCGAATATCTTCGTCAAGAAGACCTCATCCGATGTAGCAGATACAGCAGGGGAGGTAGGAAGTAAGGTTTCTAAATTCTTCAAGAAAACCAAGAAGAAAGTTCAAGGGGCAATAGATGGATTTAAGGAGAATTAATTCCGAAGGGCAGTCCTGAAAAGAATTCAGATGTTGCTTGTTGATATGCAGATGGATAGATAATAATAAGTATACAGATTTTTGTTTATAATTAATATATTGAAAGAGTGGCTGTAGCGTGATTTATAATCGTCGTCTACAGCCACTTCCTTATTTCTGTTTCTGTCGTCGAAAATTCTTTTCTTACAGAAGATTCTTGTTTTGTTATTTCTGCTTGCTCAGTCTCTTGATGACAGAATAAGCATCATAGAGTCCCAACTCGCCAGCCTTTGACAAGTCTTGGATGGCAGCATTCTTATTGCCTGACTTCGAGCGGGCGATACCTCTATTATAGTATGCCTCTGCCAGATTGTTGTCAATCTTGATGGCAAGGCTATAGTCATCGATGGCTTTGGCAAGCTCATTTCGCTTGGCATGCAAGTTGCCTCTATTGTAATAGATGTAAGCATTCGTTCCATTGCTGAGACGGATGGCATCGCTGAAGTCTGCCTCCGCTGAGTGAATGTTGAGGATAGGCTGACCTTCTGAGACATGGAACTCATCCATTTCTGATTGACAAACAGCTCGTTGCCAATATGCCAAGGCATTCGTGTCGTCGATAGCGATGTAATCGGTAAAGTCGGCGATGGCAGCCTCGAAGTCACGAAGAATGGAATGGGCGATGGCACGATGGATGAGCAGGTCTTTTTTCGTGTTCTCATCCTTTGCTACGCTCAAGTCTGCTGATAATTTGTCGATGAGCGAGAATATCTTCATGGAACTATTTTCGTCCAATTGTTCCTTGTTGCAGATGATATAGAGCTTAGCGTCTTGGTCTTTCTTCAACTTGATGTTGAGGTTCTCAATATCCTTGTCAAATGCTTGCACGCCATTGATGTTTTGTGTGTTAGGGAAATAGCTGGCTCTGTACATAGGCAAGAATGCTGTCTCCACGATTCTATTCTGTACGCGTCCTCTGTATTCGCTCTTGTACTCATGCTCATACTTTGGCTCGTCCTCTACCACCAAACTTGCAAATTTGTTAGGGTCGATTTCCGAACGTTTGCGGATTTCCTTCTTCGTCTTGGCACTCCATCTTGGTTGGATGCCAAGGTGTTTGTTCATCTGTGCTTTCAAGATGCGGAACTCGTCCATCTCAGCCTTCGCCGTCATTCCCAATCTGCGATAGCAGTTGGCGCGGTAGGAAAGACCTGTCCAGAAGTTTGGGAACTGGTTGATAACTGTGGTGTAGTCGCGGATGGCTGCACGAAGATTGCCCGTCTTGTCATGCAAGAGGGCACGGTTGAAGATGGCCATGATGTTCTGAGGTTCCATCTTGATGACGAAGTCGAAGTCGCTGATGGCACGATTGTCGTCACCTAATTGTACCCTCATCAAACCACGGTTATAATGTGCGAGAAAGTTGTTTGGATCCAACTCCAAGGCATTGTCATAATCGCTCATGGCTCCTCTCAAGTTGTTGAGGTTGATGCGGGCCAAGGCACGGTTGATGTAACTGTTTACATTGTTAGGCTTGAAGTGCAAGGACTTGGTAAGGGCCTCATCGGCAGTTTTCCATTCCTTTCGTGCCAATGCCATGTAAGCACGAGTTGTCCACGTGTCGCCATCGTATGGATTGATTTCCAGACTCTTGTCGAGCCATTTCTCCGCAGAGGCGGTGTCTTTTTTCTCCAGGTAGATTTCTGCCTTGAGAGAATAAGCGTTAGAATAATCTTTCCAGATGTTGTTGATGGAGTCAAGTTGCGATAAGGCTGTGTCGTACTTCTTGTCTTGCATCAAGCACAGGGCACGGTTGAACCAATAGTTTCTGTTGCGAGGTTCCAGTCTGATGGCAGTGTCATAGTCCTTGATGGCATCCTCGTATTTGTTTTGTCTGATACGGCAGATAGCACGAAGGTCGTATATGTCGTTGATGTATGGGTTGAGATGCAAGGCCTCGCTGGCATCACTCTCGGCACCCATGTAATCATCGAGGTTGAACTTCGCCACGCCACGGAAATACCATGGCTCGTATAAATAGGGTTTGGCACCGATTGCCAAGTTGAAATATTTGATTGAAAGAACGTAGTCTTCATAATAGAGTGCGCTACGTCCTGCTGTTACCAATCTGTCTACCCTGTACTGAGCGGAAGCTGACGCCGCCGACAATGCGAGGAGAGCCATTGCCAAATTCCTTTTTAAATTCATGCCTAAATAATAATCTTTTATCTGATAAAACCAAAGCCTATTGATTGTATGCGCAAAAAGAAATCGCCATTATGATTAATGGCGAATCTTTGTGCGATATGAGCAGCGTAACTTACCCTTGATGATGTTCTTGAGCTTTCCTGCTATCATGTTCTTGCGAAGCGGGGAGAGGCGGTCTACAAACATAGTTCCCTCCAAGTGGTCGAACTCATGCTGCATTACTCTTGCCAAGTAACCTTCTACCCATTCGTCGTGCTCTTTGAGTTCCTCGTCAAGATATTTTACGTGGATGCGAGTAGGGCGAGTCACCTTTTCTGATATGCCAGGAATAGAGAGGCAACCTTCGTCCATGGACTCCTTCTTGCTATCTTCATCGAGCTCGATGATGTGAGCGTTGATGAAAGCCTTGCGGAAACCTTTGTATTCAGGTAAGTCATCGCTCAAGACATCGAGGTCGATAACAACCACACGGATGGCGAGACCAATCTGTGGAGCTGCAAGTCCGACGCCATTGCTGGCATCGAGTGTCTCATACATGTTGGCGATGAGTTGCTTCAATTCTGGGTAATCTGGAGTAATATCCTCAGCCACTTTTCTCAATACTGGCTGACCATATATATAAATAGGTAAAATCATTTTCTTGATTGCAAATAGTCTTGTAAAATGATGGTGGCACTTATCTCGTCCACCAATCCTTTGTTTTCTTTTCTCACTTTCTTCTTCACGCCACCGTCAATCATAGCTCGGTGGGCGATGACAGAAGTAAATCTTTCATCGTAATACTCAATGGGAATATCTGGATGTGCATTCTTCCAACGATTGTAGAAATTCTCCACACGAGCGAGGTTCTCGCTGGGCTGACCGTTGGGTTGCATCGGCTTTCCGATGACAATGCGCTCTACTGATTCCTTTTGCATATAGTTTTCGATATATGTAAAAAGTTCCGCAGTAGCAACAGTGGCCAACCCTCCGGCTATGATTTGTAGAGGGTCGGTCACTGCAAGTCCGGTTCGTTTCTTACCGTAATCTATGGATAAGATGCGCATTATTTCTTGAAAAGCAACCAAGCGTCAGGATACTTGCCGGCACGAAGAGAATTGCGGCTCTTAACGGCACCAGCCTTGTCAACAAATGTAGATGCTACAACGCGATACATGTTGCGCTCGCTGTTGTATACAATCTGTGAGTCGTAACCTGCGCTCTTCAATGTGTTGTAGAGACCTTCTGCGTTAGCCTTCAAAGAGAAGGAACCTACTACTACGCTGAAGTTCTGAAGACCAGAACCTGCGATGAGTTCAACGTTCTCCTGACGTACAGTTGCGTTGTCTACCTCTGTGTTGGTTGACTCTGATGGAGTTGTTGTCTGTAATGGGGTAACTACAGGCTCCGTTGTAGGAGCGGTCTGCTCTTCCTGAGCCTGAGCCTTCTCGTATGCTTTCTTGTACATGCTTTCTTTTGATTTGCAACTTGCAAGTGCTAAAACAACGCACAAGCCAAGGCTCAAAACTGATAATTTCTTCATAACTTAATTTTGATTTTATTGTTTAACTTGTTATTTACATTTTGGTTTTGTTCTGCGAAAATACTAATAATTTCCCGAATAAAAGAACATTCTTCGCATAAAGTTTGTTAAATCAAGTTTATACAACATTTTTAAGTTAAAATTAAGGAAAAAAACATTGTTTGTTGAAGAAAAGTTAGTATATTTGCAGAGTAAAGAAGAACAACAAGACTTTTCTAAAAACGCTTGTTAGCTCTCTTGATAACATGTTTTACAATTTAAAAATTAGTAATTATGAAAGCATTAGGTTACATTGGCGCATTCCTTGGCGGTGCTATCGCTGGAACTGCACTCGGTTTGGTTTTCGCTCCAGAAAAGGGTGAGGATACTCGTAGTAAGATTGCTGACGCTGTTGACAACTTCTGCAACAAGCACAACATCAAATTGAGCAAGAAGGACGTTGACGACTTGGTTGACGACATCAAGGACGCTGCTCCTGAGGTATAAACTGTCACCATGTTTGCAAGCGATAAAAATGTTGAGACCATTGGGCAGCTCGTAGAGGTGCTCAAACACTATATCGGGCTTCAGACTGAGTTCGTGAAGCTCGATGTAGTTGATAAGGTGGTGCGATTGCTCACAGCCCTTACCATCACTGTCGTCTTGGTGGGTTTGTTGGTGATAGCCCTCATCTATCTTTCGTTTGCCTTAGCCTTTGGCATCGGTACATACCTTGGCAATGTCTGGGGATTCAGCATTGTGGCGGGTATATACCTATTTATATTAATAGTATTTGTGGTTTTCCGTCATCAGTGGATAGAGAGACCATTGGTGAGGTTCTTGGCCAGTATTCTCATGCAATAATATTTTTTTAGATGATGACAGAAAATTCCAATCAGATACAGTATAGTACACTGACCGAAATCCGTTTGCGCAAGGAATTATTGCAAAAGGAGATTCAGGCGGATGATGCCAAGATTAAGACGCTTTGGAGAAGACTCTTTGTCAAACCGGATGCTTTGTCCAAGAAGGCAAGTCCGGGGCAACGTATGCAGAGTATGTTCTCCATCGGGGCTGGGGCATTTGATGGCGCTCTCTTGGCTTGGAAGTTATATCGCAAGTTTAAGAGAAGATAAAATTCCAATGAAATGTGCATGTTTTTAAAATCGTATTTAGAAACGTACAAGCATAAAAAAAGGGTCACCGCTGTGACCCCACCTTGTTAACCTTAAATCTAATACTATGAAAAACACACTTGCAAAGGTACTACTTTATTTGAATTCTCCAAAATGTTTTATAGAGAAAATGTAATTTGTTAGTATACTTTAACAAGTATGCTTTGAATTTAAATATTGTTAGCAGAAAACCGCTTAAATTCTTATTACTTGTTTTACTCCTTTTACGGCGCTTAATTTCTTGATGAGTGCTTCCGTCTTGCCAGCATCGTCTATCATCACGGTTACATTTCCTGAGAATAAACCATCTTTAGAAGAGATGTTGATGCCTCTCATCACGAGCTTGTCTTCCTTGGAGATGATGTTGGTGATGTTGCTCACGATGCCGATATCGTCGTTGCCGATGATACGGAGTGTGATGGCATACTTGGAAGAACCCTTGCCGCTCCAGCGTGCTTTCACGATGCGATAACCGAAACGACGGCGCAGTTCTCGTGCGTTAGGACAGTCGGTGCGGTGAATCTTGATGCCCTTGTTGATGGTGACAAATCCAAAGATGGGGTCGCCATAGATAGGGTTGCAGCAGTGCGCCAACTCAAAGTCGATGCCTTTCAGGTTCTCGTCGATGGTGAGCACGTCGTCACTTTGCTTCATCAGTTCCTCTGTTGGGTTCTCGTAGGCGAAGTTGGCTGCGCTCTCGGCAGGTTTAGTGACATTGGTCAAGTTCAAGTCATGGTCTCTTTCCTCTACATATTTCTCGATCACAGAGTTGACATCTAATTTCTCCTCGGCGATGTCCTTGTAGAAGTCTGAGTTTTCCTTGTAGCCCAACTTCTTGATGATTCGAGCCATCGTGCTCTCATCTATCTCTATCTTACGATTCTTGAATCGTCGTTCCAACAGCTCCTTGGCATAAAGTCCGTCTTTCTTCTGGGTCTCCTTGAGCGCCAGTCGAATCTTAGCCTTTGCCTTTGAGGTCTGTACGATGTTGAGCCACTCTTGGCGAGGCTTCTGGTTGCTTTGGGTCAGAATCTCTATCTGGTCTCCAGAGTGTAGTTCCTGGCGGAAGCTGACAGCCCTGCCATTGATTTTACCTCCCACACAGGTGTTGCCGATGCGAGAGTGGATATAGTAGGCGAAGTCGAGCACTGTGGCACCTTTCGGGAAGTTGAGCAAGTCGCCCTTAGGTGTGAATACATACACCTCGTCTTCCTTCAGATCGGTGGTGAACTGGTCCATCAACTGCAAGTCGTCATTGTTCTCCAAGGCACTTCGGATGTTGGCGAGCCACTCGTCGATTCCACCTTCGCCCTGTTTGATGCCCTTGTATCTCCAGTGGGCGGCGAGGCCATGCTCTGCGATGTCGTCCATGCGCTCGGTACGAATCTGAACTTCTACCCATTTGTTCTCAGGGCCAAGGACAGTGGTGTGCAAACTCTCGTAGCCATTGCTCTTAGGCACGGAGAGCCAGTCGCGCATACGCTTAGGGTTAGGCTGGTACATGTCCGTGATGATGGCGAACACCTGCCAGCACTGCTTGTATTCCTTCTCACGAGGTACGTCGAGGATGATGCGGATGGCGAAAAGGTCGTAGACTCCCTCGAAACCGCAGTTCTGCTTTTTCATCTTCTGCCAGATGGAGTGGATGCTCTTGGTACGTCCCTTCATGTGATACTTGAGCCCAGCTTCATCGAGCTTTTCCTGGATAGGTTTGATAAAGCGGGCGATATAGGCGTCACGGGCAGCCTTGGTGGCATTCAGCTTCTCCTTAATGAGATAGTAGGCGTCATGCTCCAAGTATTTCAAGCTGAGGTCTTCCAACTCGCTCTTCAGCTTGTAGAGTCCGAGCTTATGGGCGAGTGGGGCATAGAGGTAACTTGCCTCCTCGCTTACCTCATGCTTGGCTTCCAGCTGTAAGGTGTCACGTATCTGCCTCATCACGTTCACACGGTCGGCTATCATGATGAGGATGACGCGCATGTCCTCGGAGAACGAGATGAGCAAGTTGCGGAAATTCTCGCTTTCGATGACAGGGTTGCGCTTATATAGGTCGTGGATGCGCAGCAGACCGCTGATGATATGCTCCACGCTGTCGCCATATTTATTCTTTATGTCCTCTAAGGTTTGGTATCCGTCGATGACGCTTGTCTGCATGAGGATGGCAATCACGCCATCGCGTTTCAGACCTATCTCGTTGACGGCAATCTCGGCAGTCTGCAATGCCGATAGGATTGGGTTCATTCCAAACACGTTGCGTCGAATCTGGTGGTTTTCGAAGGCATGGTGGATGTCTTCACGCAGAAACGTCTCGTCGGTCGGCTTGAAAGTGTCGCCAATCGACTTTCTTAGTCTTTCGAGGATGAGCAAGGTTTGCTCTCTTTCTTCTGGTGTAAAAGTGAATGTTTCGTTCATTTTCGTCCCTCCTTATTAAAATTTTAATGCAAAGGTACAAAAAAACATGTAAAAATTTCGCATTTTCGGAAAAAGTTATTAAATTTGTGGCATAATCGCATATAAATAACATAAATGTGGTATTATGAATCAACAAGATCTAAACCAAATCAGCGCTCGCGGCATTAGCGAGCAGCAAATTGAGCATCAGCTGGAGCAAATCAAGACGGGCTTTCCTTTCTTGAAGTTGGAAGGTGCTGCCGCCATCGGCAAAGGCATCGTGGCTCCTACGGAAGATGAAGTGAAAAACTACGAGCAGGCTTGGAACGACTATAAGGCCGAGGGACACAAAATCGTGAAGTTTGTCCCTGCCTCTGGTGCGGCAAGCCGTATGTTCAAGAACATGTTTGCTTTCTTGAATGCGCCTTATGATGTTCCTACTACTGACTTCGAAAAACAATTTTTCGAGAACATCAAGAAGTTTGCTTTCCGCTCAGCTCTCTGTGATAAATGTCATGAGAACGAGGGCAAGGGAATCATGTGTCTCATCAAGGAGGGTAACTACAAGGCTGTGGTTGCCAACTTGCTGGATGCTAAGGGCTTGAACTATGGCCAGTTGCCAAAGGGCTTGCTCCTCTTCCATGAGTATTCTGCCGATGAGGTTCGCACGCCTATGGAGGAGCACTTGGTAGAAGCTGCGCTCTATGCAAGTAGCAACGGAGAGGCAAATGTTCACTTCACGGTTTCTCACGACCATCTGGAACTTTTCAAGCAGAAGGTAGCTGAGAAGGCAGACTTCTATGCAGAGAAGTTTGGTGTGAAGTACAATATCTCTTTCTCTGAGCAGAAGCCAAGCACCGATACCATCGCCGCCAATCCAGACAATACTCCATTCCGCAATGAAGATGGCAGTCTGCTCTTCCGTCCAGGTGGCCATGGTGCATTGATTGAGAATTTGAATGAGATTGATGCCGATGTGGTATTCATCAAGAATATAGATAATGTGGTGCCTGACCGCTTGAAGGCTGACACCGTCACTTACAAGCAAGTGATTGCCGGTATCTTGGTAACTCTTCAGAAGAAGGCTTTCGATTATCTGAAGGTTCTTGATTCTGGCCAGTACAATCATGAGAAGTTGGAGGAAATCATCCGCTTCGTTCAGCGTGACCTCTGTTGCCGCAAACCAGACATCAAGGAGTTGGAGGATGCCGACTTGGTCATCTATCTCCGCAAGAAGTTGAACCGCCCAATGCGTGTCTGTGGTGTTGTCAAGAATGTGGGTGAGCCAGGTGGTGGTCCATTCCTTACTTATAATAGTGATGGTACTGTCAGTTTGCAGATTCTTGAAAGTTCCCAGATTGATACCAACAACGAGGAATACATGAAGATGTTTACCCAGGGCACTCACTTCAACCCTGTAGACCTCGTTTGTGCAACCAAGGATTACAAGGGTCAGCCATTCGACTTGCCTAAGTATGTAGACCCAAGCACAGGTTTCATCTCAAGCAAGAGCAAGAATGGTAAGGATTTGAAGGCATTGGAGTTGCCTGGTCTTTGGAATGGTGCGATGAGCGACTGGAACACCATCTTTGTAGAGGTACCATTGAGCACCTTCAATCCAGTGAAGACCGTCAATGACTTGCTTCGTGACCAGCACCAAGCAGTACTCGGTGGTGTAGCTCACGAGGGTGGTTGCTGTGGCAAGCACTAAAACAGGAGAATTCGCATTTAGGCAAAATGCTAAAACACATTTTGTCAAAAAATATAAAAAAGGTAATAAAAAAGGGTGAGTATCGCTTTTTTTTATTACCTTTGCACTTCGAAAGCAGCGCTTCGGTCTGTCGCTGGCATTCCTTTATGGGGATGCGAGAGGAAAGTCCGGGCAGCAAAGGGCATCCCACTTCCGAAAATAGAAGCTATTGGTGACAGTAGGTGTCGGCAGAAGAAAACAACCGCCTTTTCTTGTAAGGGGAGAGGTAAGGGTGAGAAGGTGGTGTAAGAGACCACCAGATAGCGGGTGATCGCTATGCTGTGTCATCTGGGAGCTGTAAGCTCGTGTAAACCGCAGATTGAGGGCGGCTCGTCCGATTGCCTTCGGGCTACTGTGGAGGGTAGAGTGCTTGAGCCTAAGGGTGACTTTAGGCCTAGATAAATGACAGGCGACCTTGAGAGGTTTCATACCTTGATAGGTTACAGAACTCGGCTTATAGGGGCACTGCTTTTCTTTTACCTGTTTAAAGTTGAAGGCGAAGGTTTCTCTAAAATCGTGAGATTCCTTTGCTTTTTTCTTTTTTGCTGAATTTAGTTTTTTATGCAGGTTAAGGTGTTGTTCCCACAGAGAAATATTGATTTGATTAAAACTTTAAAAATAGATATAATATGAACTTGAAAGATCCAGATAAGGAGTTTTTCGATGACTTCGAGCACAAGGTGACGGGAAAAATCAAGATGTATGGCGACCGTCCTAACTTCCCTCAGTTGGAGAATTATGGTATTGAGAAGATGGAATTGGATGACTATCTCTTCGACAAGCAAGCCATCTTGGACATGGGGGGTACTCCTCGCCATAAGATGACAGTGGGTGGTATCATCACCTTGATACCAGTCATCATCCTTTCCGCTTTCCCTGACAGTGCCTATATTTACGGCAAGATGTGGACCACGGTCTTGGCAATCGCCATCGGGTTGATGCTGACCCTTTGCCTTTATGCTGTGTTGAAAGCCATCATCCAGATGCGCTTGAGCAAGCACAAAGACCCAAAGTTTGAAACCTACATCAAGGCGGTTCTTTTTTATGAACCATAAAAAAAGTCCCAAGCTAAAAAACTTGGGACTTTTTGTTATCTATTGTTTTTGATTACTATACAATACCCTGTGCCATCATAGCCTTGGCAACCTTCAAGAAGCCGGCAACGTTAGCACCCTTCACGTAGTTGACGTAGCCGTCAGCCTCTGTACCATACTTCACACAGTTAGCGTGGATGTCGTTCATGATGTCGTGGAGCTTAGCGTCAACCTCCTCACGAGACCACTTCAAACGCTCTGAGTTCTGGCTCATCTCAAGACCTGATACTGCAACACCACCAGCGTTAGCAGCCTTACCTGGAGAGTAGAGAATCTTAGCATCCTGGAATACCTTGATAGCCTCTGGAGTAGATGGCATGTTAGCACCCTCGCTGACAGCGATGACACCATTTGCAACCAAAGCCTTGGCAGCTTCCTCATTGATCTCGTTCTGTGTAGCAGATGGGAGAGCGATGTCTGCCTTCTCGAACCAAGGTTTAGCACCCTCTACATACTTCACGCCATATTTCTCAGCATACTCCTTGATACGGCCACGCTCTACGTTCTTCAACTCCATGATGTATGCGAGCTTCTCAGCGTCGATGCCGTCTGGGTCGTAGATGTAACCATTAGAGTCTGAACATGTCACTGGTTTAGCACCGAGCTGAATCAATTTCTCCATTGTGTACTGAGCCACGTTACCAGAACCAGAAACCAAGACAGTCTTACCCTTGATGTCGATGTTCTTGGTAGCCAACATGTTGCAGAGGAAGTATACGTTACCATAACCTGTAGCCTCAGGACGGATGAGAGAACCACCGAACTCCTGACCCTTACCAGTCAACATACCCTGGAACTGGTGAGTCAACTTCTTGTACATACCAAACAAGTAGCCAACCTCACGGCCACCAACACCGATGTCACCAGCAGGAACATCCTCGTCTGGACCGATGTGGCGATAAAGCTCAGTCATGAAAGCCTGGCAGAAACGCATCACCTCGGCATTGCTCTTGCCACGTGGTGAGAAGTCAGAACCACCCTTGGCACCACCCATAGGGAGAGTTGTAAGAGAGTTCTTGAATGTCTGCTCGAAAGCGAGGAACTTCAAGATACCCAAGTTAACTGACTTGTGGAAACGAAGACCTCCCTTGTAAGGGCCAATCACGTTGTTGTGCTGGATACGGTAACCCATGTTAGTCTGAACGTTACCCTTGTCGTCTACCCATGATACACGGAACTCGATGACGCGATCTGGAATGCAAAGACGCTCGATGAGGTTTGCCTTCTCAAACTCTGGGTGCTTGTTGTACTCTTCCTCGATAGTGCCGAGTACCTGACTAACTGCCTGGATGTATTCAGGCTCATTAGGGAATCTTCTTTCAAGATTCGCGATTACTTCTGATGCTTTCATAATCTTAATCTTTTATTGGGTTTAAATTTTTTATTTCTTGATTTCGGTTGCAAAGATATAGAAAAAGTTTGAAATAACAAACAAAAAGAAAGAAAAAATGAAGAAAAAGTAGAAAAAAGTCACTTTTTAACTTTTGATAAGATAGTTAAGGCGGAATTTTGTGTGCGTACACCTTATTATATATAAGAGAGAAGTTCATTAATCTGTAGGGTATGACTTTCAGTAAGAGTAGGATGACTAATTGTTTATAATAGGCTAAATTGTAAAATAAAATCAAAATCTAATATTTTGATTGCCAAAAGTGCCGTAAAATCAAGGGGGTACCACTTTGAAATTTACCCTTAAGGGAAAATATTTTTAGTGTTAAGGGAAAAAATAAATAGCCTTAAGGGTATTTTTATTTTCCCTTAAGGCTATTCCTTATTGTCTCAGCAAGCTTGCTGATTTTGTAAAATATTTATCTTGAAGTTCTCCTTGCAGAAAAATTACTTCTTGATGAACTTCTTGGTCTTGCCATCAGTTGTCTTAATGATGTAAACTTGGCCAGGAACCATGTTGCTTACCTTCTGGCCATTGATGTTATAGATAGATTGAACACCATTAGGGAGAGTGATAGCCTTGATGCCATCAACCAAAGTGCCACCATTGATATTAACAATGTATTTGTTCTCAGTCTGCAAGTCGGCTGATGTTACTGTGATATGCAATTCTGTTGTTGTTTCATCGAAATCAGGATCGTATACTTTCACAAGCTCCTTGGTTACGTATGCACCTACACCATCAGCTTCAACTACGAAATCGTTGAGAGAATACTCTCCAGCGTTCATCACAGTCCCTTCCTTGATCTTCTCGTTGATGTCGACGTTTTCACCCTTGAACTTTACTGACTTCAAGCCAGCGTTGTAGACCAATGAGAGGTCATCTACATAGAGAGAGTCTCTGTCAGAACCCTGACCAGCATCAGCATTGGTAGAGATTGTTACGAGGATGGCCTTAGGAGTCAAACCATTGTTGTTGTACTTGAATGGGATGCTGATTTCCTTCCACTCTTTGCCAGTCTCTGCAATCTGTGGGTTGCGAGCCTCACCTACTATGTTGGTGTATGTAACGTCGGTTGGAGCTGGCTCCTGGAATATAGTACCATCAGTGATGATGGCAGAGCAAGTCGCATATGGGTGCTCAGGATTGTGTGTGCCCTGGTTGAATCTTGTCCAGAACTTGATAGAGTCAGGTTTAGAAACTAATGTCGCATAGAATGGGTCGCCATTAGCGTCAACATCAGTTTCAGATGTATCCATCCATGCGTAGTTTGAGTTTGTGTCTGCTGCTGTAGTAGAACCTGTGTTCATACGACCTGTAGTGATGGTACCATTGGCGATGGCAATACCCATGTCGAGTGCCAAAAGCTTAACGCTCTTCTTGCCAGTTGAGCCTGGGCGTACTTCATCACTGATAAAAGTGTGAGGTGCATAACCTGCCAAATATACTAATACAGGGTTACCTGATGCACTCATGAAAGAATGCCAGTTGTTTGGCTCGTCACTCGTGCTTGTGTTGTCTCCCATACTTACCGTTGCGGTATGGAACTTCTCGAAGTCTGAGTTTGGAATCTGATAACCTGCGGTTCCGAAGGTTACATTAATATTCTGATTCAGAGAAGCCATATAGATGCTGATGGTAGTATAGAAAGAGCTTTCTCTAATTTCACCTACCATATTTACTGGTACTTTTCCTAAAGTAGGACCAAGCCATGCTCCAAATCCATCGCCTTTTGAGATAGTGATGTCTTGGTTGGTTTTGAGCATGGTATTAACGCCATTGTTGGTAGCGTCTACATCCTTGATGATGATGTTACCAATTTTCATAGCTGCATTCAACTGGAAGTTCTTCAAACTCAATGTATACTTGCCATTGTCTTGTGGCTCGATACTGATGGTGCTTTGCTGAGTGGATGCAACTTTACCGTTGATCTCGATTTGTAAGTTGTCTTTGTAATCTGTTGCCATCATGTTCAATGATGCCAAAGCAAAGGCAACGAGAGTAAAAAATTTCTTCATAAATCTTTCCTTTCTTTTATTTATTTAAATATCTTATTTCTTGTTTGCTTTTATCTCAAGCGGTATGCCAAACCAAATGTGCCGTAGATAGGGTACATGGTTTGCTCAATGGTCTTGAAGTCTCTATTGAAGATGCCTGACACACCCCAGTTGACCTCGGCGTATGCTCCCCATCTCTTGGCGAAATGATAGTCGCATCCCACCTTGATACCCCATTGGAGAGAACGCAAGTCATCTGAGAAGTCGTAGGTTCCACGCTGACCTTCCTCATGTCCCAGGATGACCTTGTTGCCCGTAGGATTGGTCTTTCTTAAGTAACCGTCGTAGGCATAGCCCTCAAAGGTCTTTGAAGTGACGACAGACCCGTAAGGACCCAACTTCAATCGGAAGTGGGAACCCAACTCGTAGGTAGCAAGAATAGGCAGGGTCCACATCCACTGACGAACCCTTGTGTCTACGTTACCAGTGAACAAACCTTCCAATGACTCACCGCCACGTTTGATTTCCATGTGGTAGCTCTTCACCGTGGCATCTGTCTTCATACCTTTGTTCTCAATGTACAGACCCGTAGCCAGACCCCAATGCTTGTTGAGTGGCTTATAGAGTTCCACGCCTGCAGAGATGTTGGTGCGAGGTGAATAGCTGTTGAGCTTTCTGATGGATGCAGGCATGTCGAGTGGAGCTGTACCACCGATGCTATAACCCAATCGTCCATAGACGTTGGTGTTCTCAAACCAGCCCTCGCCCCAAGTTGGAATAGTGCAGAGGGTCAACATTGCCAATGATATAATATGCTTCTTCATTATTCTTCTGTGTTAGCGCAAATGATTCTTACTTGGTCTATGCATAAAGTGCTGCCGACAGCTCCGCGGAAGCTTGCACCGTCTTCACTGGAAGAGAAGACAATGGCCAGGCTGTAGCCTCTATCCTCCAGTACTTGGAGGTCTATGTCTTGATAGTAGTCAAAAACTGTCTCGAACTCGGTCCATTGGTCAGTCTCCTCTACATTCTTGATGTCGGCGAACGCCACGATTTGTGGACTTGTTCTCACGTTGTCACCATAGAGGACGACAGGATTGCCTGCGTCATCGTGGTTTTTGTAGAGGACGGCATAGATGCTGGCTTTATCCTTTCGCCCCTCGATGATGTTCTGACTTTCATCTTGGAAGTTCTTTCCTGCGGTATATTTATACATACCCTTGAAAACAACTGGCTTGCGGTCGAATGGCTTACCGAATTGAGTGGCTTTCATTGCATCCAAAAGTGCGCTCTCACCCTCAAACTTACCGATGAAGAGGTTGCCGGCAGCCAATGGCTTTCCTACCATGGCACCCAACTCACCTGTGTCGAGGGTGGTGAGCTTCACACCCTTGCCATCATAGCCTTCCGTTGGCACGGTAGGAAACTCGTATGGACCAGCTTCGGAGGTGAGGGCAAAACCCTCGTTGCCACTGACCCAGTTCTTGATTTCTTGCCCTTTGGAATTTGTGTCGTACCATTCGTAATATCGACCAGCGTCGGCAAGTACCTCGGCTTCATTTAACTTGAAGTTCTCGAAATCGTATTTGATGGTGTCGCCGATGGTGCGCTCGTCCTCCATGAACATCACCTTGTAGGTCCTTTGCCATTGTTTGTCTTGTGATGTAACGGTATAAAGCACAGGTTCATCAGAGAAGTCGTGTGTAGACCCATTTTCTGGTGAGATGGTGGCACCTTCCGTGAGTTTGAAGAAAGGGGATAGGGAAGAGCAGTCGCTTCCGAGTCTAATCTTGAATGTCACCGTGTTCTCTGTGGAGAGAACATTGACCAATGTGTCGCTGGCATGGAAGAATAAGCCCGTAGGATTATCTACGTGAACATAAGCCTGCTCTATATCGGCTTCGTTATTCAACGGCTCTTCCTTAAAGCAAGAAGTGAGAGTTGCACTACCGATAAGGGTAGCAGCTATCATTTTATAATATCTCATATAAATTAAAAATATTCTTTTTACAATCTTATTTACAGGGTGCAAAGTTACGATGAAAACCGCTAACTTCCAAATATTTTTCTCATAAAATGCGTTTTTGTTCCGATTTTGTTCAAATTATCCTCTTTATTTGCAAAAATCAAGTATAAAAAAGGGGATAAAGAAATGATTATTAAGCATGTAAAGAGTTTGCGAGTTCTTGTAAATTACCACTTTATGCGTTAATAATTTTATAAAAATAAGGCTGACTCCCTTGCGAGAATCAGCCTTAAACAAGTATTATGAAGTGAAATCTATTGATTCAATCTTCTTTTGATGGGAGAGTGGCGATTAAGCCTTACCCTCCATCTGAGCCTTCAACTTAGCGAGAGCATCGATGTCACCGAGTGAAGTACCTGCTGCTACGTTGTTGATAGCTGCAGTCTCGTTCTTGCGACCACCGTTGTTGTGCTTGCGTGGAGCTGCTGGCTTAACATCGTCCTTGCCCTCCTCGAATGTACGAGAGTGAGAGAGGATGATACGCTTTGTCTCCTTAACGAACTCGATTACCTTGAAGTCGAGCTCCTCGCCCTTCTTAGCCTGAGTGCCATCCTCCTTAGTGAGGTGCTTTGGAGTAGCGAAGCCTTCACCGCCCTCTGCGAGAGCTACGACTGCGCCCTTGTCCATCATCTCTGTGATAGTACCCTTGTGTACTGAACCTGGAGTGTAGATTGACTCATACTCATCCCAAGGGTTAGCCTCCAACTGCTTGTGACCAAGGCTCAAACGACGATTCTCCTTGTCAATCTCGAGAACAACTACATCGATGTCTGCACCTACAGTAGTGAACTCAGATGGGTGCTTAACCTTCTTTGTCCAAGAGAGGTCAGAGATGTGAATCAAACCATCAACACCTTCCTCAAGCTCTACGAAGATACCGAAGTTAGTGAAGTTGCGAACCTTAGCGGTGTGCTTGCTACCTACAGGGTACTTCACCTCGATGGTCTCCCATGGGTCTTCCTTCAGCTGCTTGATACCCAAGCTCATCTTACGCTCAGCGCGGTCGAGAGTCAAGATGACAGCCTCTACCTCGTCACCTACCTTCATGAAGTCCTGAGCAGAACGCAAGTGCTGGCTCCAAGACATCTCAGATACGTGGATCAAGCCCTCAACACCAGGAGCGATCTCTACGAATGCACCGTAGTCAGCCATAACGACTACCTTACCCTTCACGTGGTCACCCACCTTCAAGTTAGCATCCAAAGCATCCCATGGGTGTGGAGTCAACTGCTTCAAACCGAGAGCGATACGCTTCTTCTCCTCATCGAAGTCGAGGATAACAACGTTGATCTTCTGGTCGAGAGATACAACCTCGTGTGGATCGCTTACGCGGCCCCAAGAGAGGTCTGTGATGTGGATCAATCCGTCTACGCCGCCGAGGTCAACGAATACACCGTAAGAAGTGATGTTCTTAACAGTACCTTCGAGGATCTGACCCTTCTCGAGCTTGCCGATGATTTCTTTACGCTGCTGCTCCAACTCCTGCTCGATGAGAGCCTTGTGAGAAACAACTACGTTGCGGAACTCCTGGTTGATCTTTACAACCTTGAACTCCATTGTCTTGCCTACGAATACGTCGTAGTCGCGTATAGGGTGAACGTCGATCTGGCTTCCTGGCAAGAAAGCTTCGATACCGAAAACGTCAACGATCATACCGCCCTTTGTGCGGCACTTGATGTAACCCTGGATAACTTCCTCGTTGTCGAGAGCTGCATTAACACGCTCCCAAGACTTGCTCAAGCGAGCCTTCTTGTGAGAAAGAACCAACTGGCCCTTAACATCTTCCTGGTTTTCTACATAAACCTCAACCTTGTCACCTACCTTCAAGTCTGGGTTGTAACGGAACTCAGAAGCTGGGATGATACCGTCGCTCTTGTAACCGATGTTTACGATAACCTCTTTCTTGTCTACAGAGATTACTGTACCCTCTACTACCTGGTGCTCAGTAACTTTGTTAAGTGTTTCGTCATAGGCCTTCTCGAGGTCCTCTTTGCTGACGTTTGCGCTGCCGCCATTCTCAAACTCGTCCCAATTGAAGTCGTCCAATGGCTTTACGTTCTTTAAATCTGACATAAAATTAAATAAAAAATTAAAAATTAATAAAGTTAGACTTTATGTGAATTATATAAATCGGGCGCAAAATTACTCATTTTTCTCCGATTGACCAAATTTGCTTAGTTACGGAGGGTGAGATTTATTATATTTTAACTAAAAAATGCCGTCGTAAAGCCTTTTCTGCTTTCTTACACATTATTTAAATATTTGATTTCGTCAAACCTGATTTATTTTTGTTTCAGCTTGTAACTGGGAGGATGGGTTGTAAAAGTATAATTTATGCTAAAAACTTTGTGGTTTCGGATATTTTGTTTATCTTTGCCATCGTTTTAAATAAAATAAAAAAATGAATTATAACCAAGAAATTGCGAAAACGCAAAAAGAAAAACTTGCTGGATTCTATTTTGATTTGGCAAAGTTGGTTTTCGGTGCAATGGTTATAGGGGATTTAACTCCCTATTTACTTGGAACGGCCGATAGTGTGAATTTTACAATCTTGCTTGGCGGTGGAGTGGCAACTTCTTCGCTTGCATGGTTTGGTAACAGAATTTTAAAAATATGAGATTATGAATCCTGTATTAGCTTTAATGGTATTTTGTTCTATTTGGGGGCTTGGTTTGGTGATTTGGTCATACACGCCAAGTGGTAAGAGATGGCTCAAGAGTTTGAATCCACCTGATGAGAATTAATTTGATGAGTAAATCCTCATGTGTGTTGCACATATGGTGGCTTTAATATAAAGAGGTGACGAGTATTCGCAAGTAATCGTCATCTCTTTTTTCTGCTTTTTCGTGCAAACGTTTACGTTAGGTTTTCGATTTTGTTTTTTGGTATTCTCATTTATTCTCTATACCTTTGTCGGCAAATAATCTACGTGTTACCTAATTGAAAGCATTTAAAAACTGCTCATTTAAGTAATCTACTATAGAAGTTTAATAAACCTAATAATAACAATAAAAAGATGAAGAAATTATTTACTCTTATCGCTCTCGCCATGAGTTTTATGGGGGGGGTATGCACAAGGTTCGTATGTGTTAAGTAGTACTCCTCCTGTAGCAGGTGATGCAGTCTCAAGTGTTGATAACATTACAATGCAATACTCTGAGACCAGTGGAGATAAATTTTCAATGAGTACTGGTAAAATTAACTTTGTAAATAATAAATATACCAATTTTGCTTCTGGTAGCGTTAATGGATCAATTGCTTTAGGAAAAAGTGTGTCTGGAAGTTATTTTGATTTCAAATCAGACATATCAGGCACATTAACAGTATATATATCCCTAAATGCCAAAAAGGGTTTTTATGTTGTTGATAAAGACTTGAAGCTTGTTGATTATACTTATAATTTACCAACAAAAGCTGGTAGCACTTCACAAACGTTTACAACAAATGATAAGGGTGAGTCAGTTTTGGCAACCAAAAGCTATGGTTCTGTTACTTTTAACATGAAGCCTTGTGAAAGTTATAAAGTCTTGTGTACAGGTTCTAAGTTGGGCTTTTTTGGATTTGAATTTGTTGCCTCTCTAACAACGGCAGTTTCTGGCTTCTCTACATTGTCAATGCCATTTGCTGTTGACTATAAGTCCCTCGGTTTGACAGCCTACGCTATCGGTTTGAACCAGACAGAAAATAAGGTTTCTTATACAGAGATTGATGGTATAGTACCAGCAAATACTCCAGTTCTCGTAAAGGGCGAGGCTTCTAAGACCTATTCTTTGGCAAAGGCTGAGGGTGATGCTACAACAGTATCTACAGATTTGAAAGTTTCAGATGGTACTATCGAAGGTGATGGCTCAACCATCTATGCATTCGGTACCAAGAATGGCGTATCAGGTTTCAAGGTTGTTGCTTCTGGAGTGAAAATTCCTGCCAAGAAAGGCTATTTGAAATTGTTGTCTTCCGCAGCTGCCAAGGATTTCTTCGCTTTTAGCGATGAGACAACGGGCATCAGCAACATTTCTAACAACGGCATCAATGAGGAAGAAACTCCTTTGTTCAATCTCGCAGGTCAGCGAGTAAATAAGAACTACAAGGGTGTTGTCGTAAAGAATGGCAAGAAATTCGTGAATAAATAATCTTAAGTTGTACTTTTAAAAACATATAGAAAAATGAAGAAGTATATTATGCCTACCATTAAGGTAAAGGAAGTAGAGATAGAGCAGATTTTGGCTGGTAGTGACCCTAACGGTGCATCCGATAGCTTGGATCAGAACAATCCTCTTCAGGAAGAAGATATCGAGGCAAAGAAATATGGTAATGTCTCTGTTTGGGATGAATAATCCTCTCTTATAACAATAAAAGAAAGCGTAAACATTCGCTTTTTACCAAAATATCACAAAAAAGACCATGCAGATTCGTCCGTATGGTCTTTTTTTGTTATCTTTGCAAGCTGAAATGAGCGAAGGCACTAAAATCTGTTCGCTCACTAAATAATTGAAAGATAAATAGAAACGAGAAAATAATGATATCAGTTGAAGGATTGAAAGTGGAGTTTGGCGTGAAGCCGCTCTTTCATGATGTAAGTTTCGTCATCAATGACCGAGACCGCATAGCCCTCGTCGGCAAGAATGGCGCAGGTAAGTCTACCATGCTCAAGATTCTCTGTGGTCTTCAGAAACCTACGTCGGGCGTCGTGGCGATTCCAAACGAGACCACTCTTGGTTATCTTCCACAGGTGATGAAACTGCAAGACGACACCACCGTGAAGGAGGAGACCCGAAAGGCTTTCGCGCACAATACCGAGATGAAAGCCAAACTCGACAAGATGCAGCAAGAAATGGCAGATCGCACTGATTATGAGAGCGATGACTATGCACAGCTCGTGGAGAAGTTTACGCAGGAACATGAACGCTACATGATGATGGGTGGCGAAAACTACGAGGCGGAAATAGAACGCACGCTGACTGGTCTTGGCTTTACCCGTGAAGACTTCGAACGTCCTACCAAGGAATTTTCCGGTGGATGGCGTATGCGTATCGAGTTGGCAAAGATTCTTCTGCAAAAGCCTGATGTGCTCTTGCTCGATGAGCCTACCAACCACCTCGACATTGAGAGTATCCAATGGCTCGAACAATTCTTGGCGCAGAGTGCCAAGGCGGTGGTGTTGGTGAGTCACGACCGTGCCTTTATTAATAATGTAACTAATCGTACTCTTGAGATAACTTGCGGAAGGGTAGAGGACTACAAGGTGAAATACGACCAGTATGTCGTGTTACGCAAGGAAAGACGTGAGCAGCAGTTGAGGGCTTACGAGAACCAACAGAAGGAAATCGCTGACATCAAGGACTTTATCGAACGATTCCGTTATAAGCCAACCAAGGCGGTTCAGGTACAAAGCCGTATCAAACAGTTGGAGAAAATCGTACCTATTGAGGTAGATGAGGTTGACAACAAGCAGATGCATCTCAAGTTCCCTCCATGTCTCAGAAGTGGCGATTACCCTATCATCTGTGACGAGGTGCGCAAGGACTATGGTGAGCATACCGTCTTCGACCATGTCACCTTCACCATCAAGCGAGGCGAAAAAGTGGCTTTCGTGGGTAAAAATGGTGAGGGTAAGTCTACCCTCGTGAAGTGTATCATGGGAGAGATTCCGTTTACGGGAACCTTGAAGATAGGACATAACGTACAGATAGGTTATTTCGCCCAGAACCAAGCCCAACTGTTGAATGAGAACATCACCATTTTTGATACTATCGACCGAGTGGCCACGGGTGACATGCGATTGAAAATCAACGACCTCTTGGGCGCCTTCATGTTTGGAGGCGAAACTTCTGAAAAGTACGTCAAGGTGCTGAGTGGTGGAGAGCGAAGCCGTTTGGCAATGATAAAGCTCCTCTTGGAACCAGTCAACCTGCTGATACTCGATGAGCCTACCAACCACTTGGACATGCAGTCGAAGGATGTGCTCAAGGAAGCCATCAAGGCTTTCGATGGTACGGCAATCATCGTCAGCCACGACCGTGAGTTCTTGGATGGTCTTGTGGACAAGGTATATGAGTTTGGTGGCGGTAAGGTGCGTGAGCACTTAGGCGGCATCTATGACTATCTGCGTGCGCACAATGCCGACACTGTCAATGCGGCTTTGTTGGCAAGCGAAGAACGAAGAGCGAAGAATGAGGAGAGCAACAGCTCTGCTACTTCTTCTTCCGATGCTCCAAGCACAACCAAGCAAAGTTATGCCGAGCACAAGGAACAGCAGAAGAAAATCCGCAAGGCAGAAAAGGCTGTGAAGGAATGCGAGCAACGCATCGAACGCTTGGAGACACGCAAGAAGGAAATCGACGACCTGCTCATGAAACCAGAGAATGCCACCAACATGGAGCTCGTCACCGAGTATACTTCCTTGATGAAGAAACTCGATGAGGAGAATGACAACTGGCTCATGCTCTCCGAGGAATTGGAAAAAGTGTCTCAGGGAAACTAAAATATTCCGTCTTCTCTAAAGGAAATAAAAGGAGAAAGCGAGAAGCAAAAGAAATAATTAGATTAACAATTTATAAACAACAAACACAATGAACATCAAAATGATTCTCCCGATGATGATGCTTGCCGCAATGCCACTTGGCGCAGCAGCACAGAACAAGTCGGGGCTTGTCATGAAGAACCTTGACAAGACAGTGAAACCTTCAGATGATTTCTATCGTTTCGCTACAGGTGGTTGGCAGAAGAACAATCCTCTTCCTGCCGCTTACAGCCGCTATGGTAGCTTTGACCAGTTGCAGGAAGACAACAACAAGCGTATCAATGCCATCCTTACAGAACTTCAGAAGAAGACCTATAAGAAGGGTACTGTCGAGCAGAAGCTCTCTGACTTCTACAAGTTGGCTCTCGATGTAGACGCTCGCAACAAGGCTGGCATCGCCCCTGTAAAACCTCTCCTCGATGAGATGGAGGCTGCCAAGACCAAGGAAGACCTTCAAAAAGTGCAGTTGAAGTATGCTGCTCAAGGTTATGGCGTTAGCTTCGGCGGTGGTTTCGGTGCTGATGAGAAGAATGTTACTATGAATATCTTCAACATCAGCCAGGGTGGTCTTTCTCTCGGACAGAAGGATTACTATGTAAACAATGACGAGGCAACAGTGGCTATTCGTGAGGCTTTCAAAAAGTACGTAAAGAAAATGTTCCAACTCTATGGCTTCTCAGCAGAAGAGGCAGCCAAGAAGGAGCAAGCTGTTTTCCAGCATGAGACCATGCTCGCCCTCATCTCAAAGAGCATGACAGAACTTCGTGACCCACAGGCCAACTACAACAAGATGACCCTCAAGGAGTTCAACTCCAACTATCCTAACCTTAACTTGGAGGCTATGTGCAATGCAGAGGGAATCAAGAGCGAGTATATCCAAGAGATGATTGTTGGTCAGCCAGCTTTCTTCGCTGGTCTTGACAAGATTACCGCAGCTGAGGACGCTTATACCTTGCGTGCCTTGATGGAGTGGGATCTTATCTCAAGCTCTTCTTCTTTGTTGACAGATGAGATCCGTGAGGCTAACTTCGACTTCTTTGGCAAGACCATGAGTGGTCGCCAGGAAGATTATCCTCTTTGGAAACGTGCTACCAACCAGGTTCAGGCTCAGATGGGCGAGGCTCTCGGCCGTATGTATTGCAAGCGTTACTTCCCAGAGTCTGCTAAGAAGATGATGGAGACATTGGTGAAGAACCTTCAGGTGAGCCTCGGTCAGCGCATCGACGCCCAGACTTGGATGAGCGATACCACCAAGGCTGCTGCTCACGCCAAGCTCGACAAGTTCTATGTGAAGATTGGTTACCCTAACAAGTGGACAGACTATAGCAACCTCGACATCGACCCATCAAAGAGTTTCTATGAAAACGTGATGGCATGCCGCAAGTTTGCTCACGACAAGCATATCAATGAGAAGGCTGGTAAGCCAGTGGACAAGGATGAGTGGTTTATGACTCCTCAGACTGTGAACGCTTACTACAACCCAACAACCAACGAGATTTGCTTCCCAGCAGGTATCCTCCAGTACCCATTCTTCGATGCCAAGGCAGACGAGGCATTCAACTATGGTGCCATCGGTGTCGTTATCGGTCATGAGATGACCCACGGATTTGATGACCAGGGCCGTCAGTATGATGCAAACGGAAACATGAAGGATTGGTGGACAGCCAACGATGCGGAGGGCTTCAACAAGCGTGCAGACTTGTATGCTGACTTCTTCAGCAATATCAAGGTGTTGCCAGACTTGAATGCCAACGGTCGTTTCACATTAGGTGAGAACTTGGCTGACCATGGTGGTTTGATGGTATCATTCAATGCCTTCAAGAACGCAACAGCCAAAAAGCCTTTGAAGAACAAGGATGGTTTCACACCAGAGCAGCGTTTCTTCTTGGCATACGCTGGTGTATGGGGTCAGAACATCACAGAGAAGGAAATCCGCAACCGTGTAAAGCGTGACCCACATGCTCTTGGAGAGTGGCGCGTGAATGGTGCTCTTCCTCACATCAACGCATGGTATGAGGCATTTGGCGTAAAGAAGGGTGACAAGTTGTTCATCCCAGAGTCAGAGCGCTTGCAATTGTGGTAAAATCACAGAATATTGGTATAAAAGGATGTCAAAAGTTAATTTTGGCATCCTTTTTTTGTCTATGTCATTGAAAAAGTGTAATTTTGCACAAAATTATAAAGAAAGGATTCATAAATGCCATTAAGATTACCAGATAAATTACCAGCCATTGAGCTGTTGAAGCATGAGAACATCTTCGTGATGGATGAGAGTAGGGCGCACAACCAAGAGATTCGCCCTTTGAAAATCGTCATCCTGAACTTGATGCCTTTGAAAATAACAACCGAGACCGACTTGGTACGTTTGTTGTCCAACACTCCTTTGCAGTTGGAGGTATATTTCATGAAACTCAAGAGTCATACGCCGAAGAATACTCCGATAGAGCACATGATGATGTTCTATAAGGACTTCGCAGAGCTGTCAAAGCAGAAGTTTGATGGCATGATAGTGACGGGTGCTCCTATTGAGACCATGAACTATGAGGACGTGGAGTATTGGCCGGAGATCATGGAAATCTTCGACTGGGCTCGTACGCACGTTACCTCAACGCTCTATATCTGTTGGGGTGCCCAGGCTGGTCTCTATCATTTCTATGGCGTTCCTAAGTATCCGCTCAAGAAGAAGATGTTTGGTATCTTCCAGCAAAGACCTCTCGACCCATCGCAGCCTATCTTCCGTGGTTTTGATGACTGGTTTGCTATGCCTCATAGCCGACATACCGAGGTTCGCCGTGAGGACATAGAGAAGGTCCCCGGCTTGGACATCATAGCGGAGTCACCAGAGAGTGGAGTCAGCATCGTGATGGCACGTGGCGGACGCGAGTTCTTCGTGACGGGACACTTGGAGTATGCTCCCAATACGCTCGACAAGGAATATAAACGTGACTTGGGTAAGCGTGATGATGTAGACTTGCCAAAGAACTATTATTATCATGATGACCCAACGGAGGAACCTTTGGTGACATGGCGAGCTCATGCCAACCTGTTCTATAGCAACTGGATCAACTATTACGTTTATCAAGAGACTCCTTATAACATAGATGACATCAAATAGGCAAAGAATGAAGAAATTGGAACTCTTGGCTCCTGCCAAGAATCTTGAGTGCGGTATCGCTGCCATCGACCATGGTGCGGATGCTGTCTATATCGGTGCCCCACGTTTTGGCGCACGTTCGGCTGCTGGTAACTCCTTGGAAGATATCAAGCAGTTGTGTGACTATGCCCATCAGTTTGGTGCAAAGGTTCATGTCACGGTGAACACCATCATCTATGAGGAAGAGTTTGATGATACGATGAAGATGATTGCCGACTTGGACCAAATAGGTGTGGACGCCTTGTTGCTGCAAGACATGGGCGTGCTTTGGGCGGTAAGAGCCAATAACCTATGGAGTCGTGAACTTCATGCCAGCACACAGTGTGATACGCGAACTCCAGAAAAGGCGTATTGGTTGACTACCATCGGATTCAATCGTATCGTCTTGGCTCGTGAATTATCCTTGGATGAAATCAAGGCAATTCATGAAGAGGTGCCAGACAGAGAACTGGAAGTCTTTGTGCATGGTGCGCTCTGCGTGAGCTATTCGGGTGTTTGCTATGCATCCGAAAAATGTTTTGGTCGCTCTGCCAACCGTGGTGAATGTGCTCAGTTCTGCCGTATGAAGTTTGACTTGCTCGATTCCAACGACCAAGAGATAGAGCACCAGCGCTATCTGCTCTCGCTCAAAGACCTCTGCCAAATCGACCATCTGAAGGAACTGGCGGATGCTGGGGCTTGTTCTTTCAAGATAGAGGGACGTCTGAAGGACATCAACTATGTGAAGAATGTCGTTTCAGCTTATAGTGAGAAGTTGGATGAGATTGTGGAAAAATATCCATCGGAGTATTATCGTGCCTCAAGAGGACAGGTGGAAACGGACTTTGTTCCAAACCTGAAGAAAACTTTCAATCGTGGTTTTACCAACTATTTCCTTCATGGTCGCCAACCAGACATAGCTTCCTTTGATACCCCAAAGGCGATGGGCGAATATGTAGGAAAGGTAAAGGAAATACGAGGAAACATCTCCTTCAATGTCTCTACCTTGTCTAATTTCTCTAATGGTGATGGTCTCTGTTTCATCAATGATGACCATGAGTTGGAGGGATTCCGTGTGAACCGTGTCATGGGTAATCGCCTGTTCCCATTCAAGATGCCAGAGCATCTTCGTCCTGGAATGGCACTTTATCGCAACAGCGATCGTGCTTTCGAGGGAATCTTGTCGAAAAAAATCGCTCAGAGGAAAATTCTAATAGGTATCGATTTGGCTCCTCAGACTGATTTGGAGGGAAATGTGAATGGTATCATCGCGACTGCATATATATATAAGGTGGCAAATAAAGGCTTGGCATATCGTGCCGCGGAAGTATCAAAGGACATTGACATGGAATTGGCGCGCCGACCTCAAGATGAAAATATGATTGCCCAGATGAGTAAGTTGGGTGAGACCATCTACCAATGCGAGGTCGTGAATTTGTTGAATGGTATCGAAGACTTCTTTGTGCCAAATAGCATATTGACAGCTCTTCGTCGAGAGTTGGTGCAGAAATTGGACGAAAAGAAGACGCAAGAGTTAGACCGAGAATTGGCATGGGGGCTTGATCGGGCAATGTTTGGAGGCGATTATACATTTAGTGAGCCTGGTGAGCACCGTATGGAGCCGAAGGAGTTTGTCTGGAACCCCGAATATGGGAAATGGGGCTATCTCTATAATATCGCAAATGAATGTGCAACCCACTTCTATACCACGCATGGTTTGGAGAATCTCGTTCCTGCCTTCGAGTTATCGAAGCCAAAGGGCGAGGCGCTCATTATGCAATGTCGCCATTGTATCCGTTATTCCTTGGGATATTGTGTAAAGCGTGGTGGACAGAAACCTACTTGGAAAGAACCTTTGTTCTTGCGATTGGGTGATGGTAGGAAGTTCCGCTTGGAGTTCGCTTGCAATGAGTGTCAGATGAATGTTTATTCGGAATGATTCCAATAGGCTTTTGGAATCATCTGAATCGACCTTTTGAAATGTGATAGATTAGGAGAATGATATGAAAGGAGTGAACAAAATGGGAAAAAATGAAAAACGAAATAAAAAACTCTGTCAGCATGTCTTTACAATGGTCATGCTGATGGGGATTTTATTGTTTTCCACAACAGGTTGCTATCACCGTCATGGAATCAAGACGAAGTTGGCAGCCTTGGTGCAATATAGTGACAAACAGTTGGATTCCATTTCTTTCTCGACGACACACCATTATACGAATAAGTTTAATTTCATGGTATATGGTGACTCGTTGATGTTGATTCGCCAGCAACCTGAAGAATATGTCAATCATTTGCCAACGGATTCTTTCGCTGTAAAGAAGAACTGCTTGTTGGTGGTGTCTGATATCCGGATGATTCCGCAAGATTCCATTGATTCCGTTTGGGTGCAGTTGGCTACCGAAGAGAATGAGTTCGGTTGGATTCATGAATCTAACTTATTGCCAAAGGTTGTTCCGGACGATCCTATTTCTCAGTTCATAATGATATTCAGCAATGTGCATTTGCTGATATTCCTAATAGTCATCGTATTGATAGCTGTGGCTTATCTCGTGAGACAGATTCGTTCCAAGAATGCCAAGATAGTGCATTTCAATGATATTGATTCTCCATATCCGACCGCATTGGTCTTGATGGTCTCTTTGTCTGCGGCTTTTTATGCTACCATCCAGACATACATGCCTGAGGTTTGGCGTCATTTCTTTTTTCATCCGACACTCAATCCGTTTGCCGTACCAAGGGTGTTGGGATTTTTCCTTGCATCCGTTTGGGCTATCTTGATATTGGGATTGGCTTGTGTAGATGAGGTGAAGCATCGATTGGACTTTGGCGATGCTCTGCTTTATATTGGAGGACTGATAGGTATGTGTGCCATTGATTATATCGTATTTAGTGTCAGTACGTTATACTTTGTTGGTTATATTTTTTTATTAGCTTATTTCTGGTTCGCTATTAGAACTTATTTAAGACGAGATAAAGAGTGAAAGTGAAGATAGAAAAGCACTTGTTGGTTTCGGCTACAGGTGCTTTTTCCTAATTAATAAGGATTGTACACCTTTTGATTTATTTGTAATTTTGCACCCGAATTAGAAAAGAACAAGCAAATGAATCAAAATGTCATCATGGTATTGGCAGGTTTATCCATGGCCATGCCTGCATGCGCAGAAAGCGTACTCTCGGATAGCAGTAAAGTTTATGATATCGACGAGGTTGTTGTCATATCGCAACCTAAGGAAGTTTTTCGCCTTCGTCAGCAATCTCTTAGCAGTACTTCCATATCCAATTTTCAAATGGAGAAAATGGGTGCTCACGACTTACGTGACCTCTCTCTATATATTCCTAATTTTACAATGCCTAATTATGGTAGCCGTTTGTCGTCTGCTATGTATGTTCGTGGAATTGGCAGTCGTGTCAACAGTCCTGCGGTGGGTATCTATATCGATGGTGTGCCAGTGATGAGCAAGGCTGCTTTCAACTTGCATAATTATCAGTTGAGTCGTGTGGATGTCTTGCGTGGTCCTCAGGGTACTTTGTATGGACAAAATACTGAGGGTGGATTGGTGAGAATGTTTTCTCGTGATCCTTTCACTTATGGGGGAACAGATGTGAAGTTGGGTTACGGAACTCGATTCTATAGAAATGTGGAGGCGGCCCATTATCAGAAATTCAGCGACCACGTTGCCTTGTCGGTTGCAGGGTTTTATGAGGGCCAGAATGGCTTCTTCCGCAATACCTATACTGGTGACCGAGCTGACCGTTACAATGAGGCTGGTGGCAAACTGCTCTTGAAAACTCGCTTGAACGCTGGCTGGACGATAGATGTGCTTGCCAATTACCAGTATGTTGACCAAAATGGATTTCCGTACGGACAACTCGACTTGGAATCGGGAAAGGCAGACGAACCAGCTTCAACATTCCCAGGCAACTATCGCCGAAACACCTTGATATCAGGTTTGAAAATGGGATATGTGGGCAAGGGCTTTGACTTTACATCCGTGACAAGTTACCAGTATCTGAAAGACCGAATGTTGATGGACCAAGATTATCTTCCTGCTGATTACATGCACATTCTTCAGGAACAGCATCAGAACTCATTCACACAAGAACTGACATGGAAGAGCAATCGTGCGGTAGGTGGATTTTGGCATTGGACTTTTGGCGCATTCTTCTCCCAACAATGGTTGAAGACCAATGGACCTGTCTTTTTTGATGAAGCCATGACAACTCCCATCGGAAATGCCATACAGCGACAGATGTTTGCATCTATCCTTGATGCCATGACCAAGAGGATGATGGCTCAAGGAATGTCTGAGTCTGCCGCACAAGCCGCAGCACAGCAAGCTATTGATAGAGCTGGTGGAATCAGTATGTCGGTGGACATGGGGGCACCTGGACTTTATCATACACCACAGTCTAACTTGGGCTTCTTCCATGAGAGCAATTTTGATATTACAAATCGCCTTACAGCAACATTAGGTTTGCGCTATGATTATATGCGCACGAGCATCCACTATGAAAGTTTGGCATATATGAATATGATTGCAAATGTGATGGGGCAGGTGGCTACGAATACCTTGACGAGTTTCTTGGATGGAAGAGCACATGATGATTATGACCAACTCTTGCCCAAGTTTGGTTTGACTTATCGCATAGATGAACACAACAGCAATGTGTATGCAACAGTAAGTAAGGGTTATCGAGCTGGTGGTTTCAACATTCAGATGTTCTCGGATATTCTTCAGGCAGAACTGAACGCCAATCGCCAACAGGCTATGAGAGGTAGCTATGATGTACCTCACACAGCTGCCGACTATGAGAAGATGAATCAAACTATTTCATATAAGCCTGAGGTTTCTTGGAATTATGAAGTAGGAACTCATCTGAACCTTTTCGATAATGCACTCCATTTTGACTTGAGTGCTTTCTATATGCAAGTGAGAAACCAACAGCTTTCTGTGATGGCTGGAAATTATGGCTTTGGCCGTATGATGGTTAATGCTGGTAAAAGTCATAGCTGCGGTATCGAAGCTGCGTTGAGGGGACAATTGGCAGATGGCAATCTTGACTGGATGGTGAACTATGGTTTTACACGTGCCGTTTTTGATGAGTATGTAGATGGAGAAGGAGAGCTGTCTGTTAGTTATAAGGACAATTATGTGCCTTATGTTCCTCAGCATACCTTATCGGCAATGGTTGACTATCATATCAACTTGAGTTCTAACTTTTTACGTAGTATCACTTTTGGTATAAATGGTAATTTGCAAGGTAAGACTTATTGGGATAATGCCAATAGTTATAAGCAAAATATGTATGTGGTCTTAGGCGCTCATGCTGATGCAGACTTTGGAAAGATAGTCATCAGTTTCTGGGGGAAAAATCTCACGGATGCCAATTATAATACATTTGCCGTAGATAATGCAGCAACGGGAAAGAAAGAGTATTTCGCACAGAGAGGCAATCCTTTCCAGTGTGGACTTGATGTTAGATTCCATTTTTAGGAATGGTGACGAGAGGTTATGGAGAGTGAAGCTAAAAAATGCACCCTTCACCTCTAAAGTCCCTGTGTTTATCGGGGATTTGAGAGAAAGGTGAAGGGTGAAGCCAAAAATGCAATGTTGTTTTAATTTTTTCTTTAAAACTCATCAACGGCGGCGACCTCGGTTATCCCGATTGTCATCATGACGGTTTCTCTGCCGTTTATGGTTGTCATTGTCGAAGTTCGGGTTGAAACTCTTTTTCTTTTTGTCTTTGAAAAAGCCTGAGCCTTTGTCAGCTTTTAATTGTGCCTTGACAGCCTTAGCGAGTTCTCTTGGATTAAGTGGCTTGCCATCATTGAGATATTTTTCCTCGTCATAGCAACCTACATTACCATAGCCTTTAGGCTGAAAACCTTTGTTTCTTGCTCGATGACCCACTCCAGGATTGTCATAAACAGAACCAACTGCTTTATCATCGTATTGCACCCTTGGATTGCCTCGCTTGCTGGTTGAAGCTTTTTTGTTGCTTGAACTATAGTTTGGCTTATCGTAGAGTTTTGCTATCAAATCACTTCTTCCAATTTTGCGCAACTCACTTTCTATGGCACGTCTTTCCTCAGGTTTGTACCAGAAGAAGAACATGCGCTGGGCAAGTTTCTCCTTTGGAGTCTTTGCACTGAATACAGGTTCGAGCGTATATGGGTCATAACCAGTATACCACGTTTCGGTAGAAATGGTCATCGGGGTAGGAGTGAAGTCTTGCACTTGCTCCAGATGGAAGTCAAGACTTTTGGTGATGACTGCCAGTTCTGCCATATCTTCTTCGTGGCAACCTGGATGGCTGCTGATGAAATAAGGGATGATTTGTTGATTGAGGCCTTCTTCCTTATTGATGCGGTCGAAAATCTTCTTAAACTGATAGAATTGATCGAAAGGAGGTTTGCGCATCAGTTTGAGAACTTTGTCGCTCGTATGTTCTGGAGCTACCTTGAGTCGTCCACTTACATGTTTTGTTATTAACTCACGTGTGTACTGTCTGGCAGCCTCATTGCTTTTCTCATCCTTGCTCTTGTGGAGCAAAAGGTCATATCGCACACCACTTCCGATGAAACTCTTCTTGATGCCAGGAAGAGCATCTACGGCATGGTATATCTCCAACAACTTGCTATGGTCGGTATTGAGGTTCGGACAGATTTGTGGGTTGACACAAGAAGGGCGTTTGCAATGTTCGCAAGCTTTCTTGTTTTTACCTCCCATGCCATACATATTGGCAGAAGGTCCTCCTAAGTCACTGAGATAACCTTTGAAATCAGGCATCTGTATAATCTTCTTCACCTCCTTGAGGATGCTTTCTTTACTCCGGCATACTACAAACTTACCCTGGTGGGCAGATATGGTGCAGAAAGAGCACCCCCCGAAACAACCTCTATGAATGTTCACCGAGAACTTGATCATCTCATAGGCAGGGATCGTTTTACCTTTGTATTTAGGGTGTGGCAATCGCGTATAAGGCAAGTCGAATGATGCATCCAATTCTTCTGTGGTCATCGTAGGGTAAGGTGGATTTACGACAACAAACTTGTTGTCTACAGCCTGTATCATACGTTGCGCATGGACCTTGTTGGACTCCTCTTCGAGATGTCGCACGTTTTCTGCTTGTCCTTTCTTATTGTGTAAGCATTCCTCATGGCTATGAAGGATGATGTCATCGTCCTTATAGCCACCAGGAATCTCTTCCTCTTTACACAAAAAAACCGTCTGTGGCATTTCTCTGATTTCCTCGATTTTCTTGCCTTTGTCGAGTTCTTCAGCTAATTCCACAATTGATTTCTCGCCCATGCCGTAGAGAATCATGTCGGCACCAGATTCACAGAGGATACACTTCTTCAGTTTGTCTTGCCAGTAGTCGTAATGGCTGATGCGTCGCATGGAAGCTTCGATGCCACCCAAGGCAACTGGAACATCAGGGTATAACTTCTTGAGTATTTGCGTGTAAACGATAGATGGATAGTCTGGGCGCATGCCATGGCGAGAGTCAGGACTAAAGGCATCCTCGCTTCTTGTACGTCTGTTGGCCGTATATCGGTTTACCATGGAGTCCATGGCTCCAGGTGAGACGCCAAAGAAGAGACGAGGACGTCCTAATTTCTTGAAATCGCGAAAGTCCCCATGCCAATCTGGTTGTGGTACGATGGCTATTTTATATCCATGCGCCTCCAAGGTCCTTCCGAGCACGGCAGGACCAAAGGCTGGATGGTCGATATAGGCATCGCCAGAGAAGAGGATAATATCCAATTGCTCCCATCCTCTCAGTTCACACTCCTTCTTGGTCGTAGGGAGAAAATCTGTTAGTTTATAATCCATTCAATCCTTGATCATTGTTACTAAATTCTTGAAATAGCTATGCCACTGTTGTTTTGGCATGCTATATTCTCTTTTTAGTCAAGACTATGGGTAGTCTTTTAGTCGTTAACGGAATCCGCCTCGGCTTCGTCGTCATGCTCACTCTCACGCTTGTCTTTCCAGTCTACATAGAGAAGAACAAGGTTGTGAAGACCCAACGCTTTCATGTTGTTGTTGTAAATAACGTCGAGACAGAGATCCAAGAGATTCTTGTCTTGGCATGAACTTGATTCCAACAAAGAACGCACATTAAGTTTTAACTTGTCAAGAACGTCTTCGTCAATGATGCCATTGCTGTCTACAAGGTTGCGAAGAAGTTGATACTTGTCGATTGTCTCTAAATGGAGGTCACTCACTTCGATAGAGCGAGTACCTGATTGGTTTGCTTGAATTGTATACATATTGTTTATCGTTTTATTTTGTTTGTACTTTTATTCTGTTAGATACTTGAGTATTCCTGCAATGATTTGACTGCGAAGCTTTTCGTCTCTGATGCATTCAAACGGGAATCCCAAAGTGAAGGTGCGATAATCGCTACCTTTGTAAGCTACTGCAGCACTTGCTCCATTGGCATATTGCATGGCGCAAATCGCACCTGATGTAGGTTGGAGTATCTCTGGATGAGTTGCTGCGTAATGCTTGTCGTTGAGCTCGTTGTAATACGAGAACTGCAACCCGAGTCCTTCTACATCACTTGTCGGCAGTAAACTGTCGACGGGTTCATAGTTGAGTTTGAGAGTCTTTTCTAAGAATGCTTTTTCTTCATCGCTTTGCATGTCGCTGCCAGTATAAGAGCCACTTACTAACAATTTTCCTCCTTGAAGAGTGTATGCTTCAATTTTTTTCATCATTGTTGGTGAGAATGACTTATAGAACTCTGGCGTATAGCCATCATGCCTTTCCAAACCATTGATGAGGTCGACAACTTGGTATTTACTCATGTTGATTTTCCCAGAAATGACAGCCTCGCTTGAACAACTTGTGATACTATACATGTTGGATAATGCTATGGCTTTGGCATGTTCTGTAGTGTAATCGAAAGTATTACCTGCAATGAATTTGCCAGCCAACTCGTCTTGGCAATATCCTAATCCGTTGGAATCTTCTCTTCCCATCTTGGAACGGTCGAAGACCAATTGCTTTCCATTCCAACCTGCTGTTAATCCATAGCTAACTCCAGGATCGATATCCATGTCGAAGCCTTGTTCCGTAGCTGTGTCTATAACTTGCGGAGAAGCTAAACGATGGAAGTTGTTGACAACGAGAATCTTTTGGGTTGCTTTCGGATTGTAAAGCACCGACAAAGTCTCAGATGGGAAACTTTCCCCACCTTTGTTATAAGCTGTCACTTTGAAATGGTAGAGTTTTCCTGGCTCCAATTGAATTTGGCACCCTGCATTCTTTATCATTTGACCATTGTCAAAGCCACCTCTTTGGCCTTGTGCCGTGTATAACACGTATGATGTCGGGGTGGCTGAAGGTTCTGTCTTGTCGATTTTTGGACTCCAAGAAAGCGTAGCTAATCCTTTGCTGTCTAAATCTATTGAGAAATGGTTGGGCGCAAGTGGTTGCACTGTATATTTTTTGCCATGATTGGATGACACAAATCTCAATATAGTTTTATACAGGGATCGCGCTATCGTGAATTTACACATAGGATCTTGGGCGAGCTTCATGTCAGGGAAGCTTTGATGTGATAGCATCTCTATGATAGCCGAAGGTACTTCGGGCAATCGAGTCTCAGAATAGTTTCTGTCCCAGAGATACCTTTCTTCGAATTGTCCATAGTTAGCTCTCATGTCTCTGACCAAATTCTTGAGAAGTGCTTTTGCAAAATCCTTGGACGTGAATCGGGAGATGCCACTGTTGAGTCTCTCATCGTTGAAGTTGGTCGTGCATATAGCTAATGAACCCCAGGTTGTTTTGCCGTCTTTGTTGTATCCAGCATCGCTATGAACAGCCAATGTCAGTTCGAAAGGAACTTTTTTTCCTTCCAATGCGGGCATATAAATACTTCCGCCGCCTAACCAGTTGGTCATCAGCGAACGGGTGTTGATATCATCGGCATAATCATTTGTTCCTTTTCTGCCTCCATAAACGGAGTAGGGAGCTCCTGCCCACTGTGCGTAGTATCTCGCACCTTCCAGGCATCGAGGCAAACCGCTATTGTAGTCACCTCGTGTGATATTGCCCATGCCACCGCCAAATCTTACGGCATCACTGGTCACATATCCCTTCGAGGATGCCTGGCCAGTAACGACGACCCGGTTGGATGGGGTGCAGCCCTTGTCAAAATCGAAAGTGCCGAGGTAAACCCATGTACCGCCACCCATCTGTTGGTTGACGGTAAACTCAGTTGCTTGTCCCTTATGATAAACGATGTACTTGGCATCAGATACACTTTTGGGAAGCGATTGATAGCTAACGTACACGGCATACTTGCCATCCTCAGGAAGATTAGGCTGGTAACTTATCAGACTTGCATTTTTTTTCTTGGTGGCTTTAACCTTTCTAACTGTTCCATCCTCGAATGGATTCTCCCCATCGGCATAAAGAGCTTTCTTGGCAGCGAAACCTGGCAGTTTGCTTTGTTTCCATTTTTTTCCATTTATTTCCTCTCGGTAATATGCACCCTTTATCGGGTCGTCATTGTCAATGATAACCTCATGCGTTTGCCAGTCTCTTTCTCGTGGAGTAAAAACGATGGCACCTGCATTCTCAAGCATAGGAATTAAATAAGGAATGACGATGGTTTGAGTAAACAAATCTTCTGTTGTGCAAAAGAGATGAGGACGTTGCCATTTCCATCTCTTTTGATCATTGGCATAATATCTACCATGCGAAGCCCATACTGAAAGATGTCTGTTTTGTAATCCTTCAGTAATAAAATACGGATGTGAAACATTATAGACCCAGGGATCGTCCTTGTATTCGATGTCTCCCCAGGCCCTTGAGTTTCCTTCTTGATATTGTGCAAAAGAAGCTATTGGCATAACGAGCCAAGATGCTAAGATACAATATCTTTGATATGTTTTGCTTTTCAATTTCTTCAATCTATGTTTCCTATTGTGAACTTTTCTGGCTTTTTGCCTTTGAAGTCCTTGAAATAGAGTTTGATTTCACGCATGTCTTTCTCCACATTTCCAGATGGAATGATTACTTTTGTGCATTGGATAAGCCGTTTTTCGTAGTCAATTCCATACAATACGATAGGAATCCCTGCCTTTTGCGCTATGAAATAAAACCCTTTTTTCCAATCTGGATTTAGTGAACGTGTTCCTTCTGGAGTAATGCAAAGTATGAAGTCTTTACGTTTCTTTGCCTCTTCAGCCAAGTTGTCAGTCATACTTGTGTGCTTGCTCCTCCATACTGGTATTCCGCCCATTTTTCGGAAAATGGATCCAAGTGGCCAGAAAAACCATTCTTTTTTCATCAGGAAATTACTCTTGATGCCTTCTGCGTGGGCATAGGCTTGACCCAGAAACAAGTCCCAGTTACTGGTATGTGGGGCTAAGCAAATGATGTATTTCTCTGGAATGTCAACCGTCACTTGCTTAGTCCATCCTAACTTCTTGTACAATATCCAATGACAAATCTGTTGTAACATATATATAATAATGTGAAAAACTAAGCGAGGTTGCCAATCTGGTCAATAAGCTCGCTTGTCTGCTTGTTGAAATCAATGATGAGTTGCTTGTAATATGCACTTTGTTTTAAACCTGGTTCTGGGTGAGAAACACGTTTGATGAAATCGGTATTGGTCATGACGATAGCAGAAAGAATGCCATCTACTTCATTTTGATCAGGTTTGCCATTATACAATGATGCAGCAACACACTCAGCGAAAAGCTCGCTTGTGATGTAATTGATAGTGCGTTTTAAATCTCTTTTGTTAGCCATAATCTTTGATTTTAATGATTGAAACTAATAAATTAACGCTCAAAGTTAGCAAAAATCTTTGAAATCCAAGCATAACTTATGAAAAAAAGTGTTGATTAACTCAATTTTAGTATTTTTCTTTCCATATTTCAGGAAAAAAAGTTATTTTTGCAGTGATTTTCTAAAGTTTTTGAAGTTTCAACTTTTAAATATTAAAATTAAATTATGGAAAAAAGTGCATTGCAAATCGCAAGAGCTGCTTATCAGCCAAAATTGCCAAAGGCTCTTCAGGGGCCAGTAAAGGCAGTAGAGGGCGCAGCAACACAGTCAGTAGGTAACCAGGATGAGATTAAGGCATTGTTCCCTAATACATATGGTATGCCTGTTATCACATTCGAGGCTGGCGAGGCTAAGGAGCTACCTGCCTTTAATGTTGGTGTTATCCTTTCTGGTGGTCAGGCTCCTGGCGGTCACAACGTCATCTCTGGTCTCTTTGATGGTGTTAAGTCTCTTAACCCAGCTAACAAGCTTTATGGTTTCATCCTCGGTCCTGGCGGTCTCGTAGATCACAACTACATGGAGATCACTTCTGAGATCATGGACGAGTATCGTAACACGGGTGGTTTCGATATCATCGGTTCTGGCCGTACCAAGCTTGAGAAGGAAGACCAGTTTGAGAAGGGTATCGAGATTCTCCGTGAACTCGGCATCAAGGCTCTCGTTATCATCGGTGGTGACGATTCTAACACCAACGCTTGCGTGCTCGCGGAGTACTACGCTGCCAAGAAGTATGGCGTACAGGTAATCGGTTGCCCTAAGACTATCGACGGTGACTTGAAGAACGAGCAGATCGAGACTTCTTTCGGTTTCGATACAGCTTGTAAGACATATTCTGAGCTCATCGGTAATATCGAGCGCGACTGTAACTCTGCACGTAAGTACTGGCACTTCATCAAGTTGATGGGTCGTTCAGCATCTCACATTGCTCTTGAGTGCGCACTCCAGACTCAACCTAACATCTGCTTGATCTCTGAGGAAGTAGAGGCTAAGGAAATGTCACTCGACGATGTAGTAACATACATCGCTACAGCCGTAGCTAACCGTGCTGCTGAGGGTCACAACTTTGGTACTGTCCTCATCCCAGAGGGCTTGATCGAGTTCATTCCAGCTATCAAGAAGCTTATCGCTGAACTCAATGAGGTTCTTACTGACCCATCTACAGGCGAGAGCCGTGAGTTTGCTTCAGCTGAGGAGCAGATTGCATTCGTTAAGGGTGCCATCGCTAAGGAGAACCTCGCTGTATTGGAGTCTTTGCCAGCAGACGTAGCTCGTCAGCTCTGCCTCGACCGCGACCCACACGGAAACGTACAGGTATCTCTCATCGAGACTGAGAAGTTGCTCTCTCGCATGGTAGCTACTAAACTCGCTGAGTGGAAGAAGGAAGGCAAGTTCGTAGGCAAGTTCTCTGCGCAGCACCACTTCTTCGGTTACGAGGGACGTTGCGCAGCTCCATCTAACTACGATGCAGACTACTGCTACTCACTCGGTTACAACGCATCTCGCCTCATCGCTAATGGCAAGACTGGTTATATGTCAATCATCAAGAACACTACAGCTCCTGCAGCTGAGTGGATTGCAGGTGGTGTGCCTATCACTATGATGATGAACATCGAGCGTCGTAACGGTGCTAACAAGCCAGTTATCCGTAAGGCTCTCGTAGAACTCGACGGTGCTCCATTCAAGTACTTCGCCTCTAAGCGTGAGCAGTGGGCTAAGGAGACAGCTTATGTTTATCCAGGTCCTATCCAGTACTGGGGGCCTTCTGAGGTTTGCGATCAAACCACAAAGACACTTCAGCTGGAACAGGCTAAATAATTGATTACAATATAATTATGTCTACAAGACGAACGTTTTCTACACAAAAGAAAGGTGCCATGGCGAGAAAAACTTCATCTCGTCGTGGTGGTTCTCGTCGCAGAAAGCGTTCGTCTTTTTTATTTCCTAATTTCATTCGTCATTATCCTCGTTGGGCATGGTGGCTTGGTGGCTTTGCGATAATCTTTTTATATGTTTGGGCTTTCTATTATTTTTTTGTTGGTCCAACTGGATTCAGATGGCGGGCATTGTATGGGGATGCTGAATATCCTGAAGGATATGAGATTCATGGCATAGACATCTCGCATTATCAAGGAGAAATAGATTGGGAGCAACTTAAAAACGCAATGATAGAGGGGTGTCCCGTGCGCTTCATTATTGTTAAAAGTACAGAGGGTGCTTCACGATTGGATGATAATTTTCGCTCCAATTTCAATCAAGCTCGTGATTATGGCTTTATCCGAGGGGTTTATCATTTTTGGAGCAATAAGTCTTCTGCAAGAGACCAGGCTTATTTCTTTTTGGATAAAGTGCATCTTACAGAGGGGGATTTGCCGCCTGTTCTTGATATAGAGCACAAACCTGCCGACAAGAGTGTGGAAGACTTTCAGCTTGATGTGCTGACATGGCTGCATATTGTAGAAGACAAGTACCATGTCAAGCCTATCATCTATACCTATTATAAATTTAAAGAAAAGTATCTGAGTGCTCCTGTCTTTGATGATTATCCATATTGGATTGCCCATTACTATGTAGACAAGGTGCAATATAAGGGGAAATGGAAGTTTTGGCAGCATACGGATGCCGGAAAATTGCCAGGCATAAAAGGATATGTCGACTTTAATATTTACAACGGCAGTTATTACGATTTGCGCAAACTTTGTATTAGCTCCAAAGGTGGGTCTATCTTTGATTTTGACGAGGAAGAAGAATGAATCCTTTCATTGAGAATATATCTGATGAAAGGATTCTTTGTTTTATCTTTTTATCGCTAATTTTTGAAAACAAGACAGGTCCAATTGTTGTCTGTTCTTTTTCCGATTTCTTGCAGCCCAAGTTCTTTTGCTTTAGCCAGCAAAGTAGGAACATCTTCTTCATAGAAACCACTGAGAATGAGGAACCCTCCTTCATTTAGGACACTTCGGAAAGATTTCATGTCATTGAGGAGTATGTTGCGGTTGATGTTTGCGAGAATGATATCGAAAACACCACTGATGTGGTTGATGACAGAAGCATCACCGAAATAAACTTCCATGTTGTCTATTCCATTAAGTTTTGCATTGTGTTTTGCATTGTCCACGCTCCATTCATCGATATCATATCCGACCACTTCACTTGCTCCCAACTTGGCGGAAACAATCCCTAAAATTCCTGTTCCGCAACCACAATCAAGCACACGTTTTTGGTGAAGATTATTGTTTAATAAAGTGGAGACTATCATTCTGGTCGTTTCGTGGTTTCCTGTTCCGAAAGCCAATTTAGCCTCTATTCCAATCTCGATATGATCTGGAGATGTAGTAGGATGCAATTCTGGATGTTTAGCATCGTAAATAAGAATTTGATCGTCGACACAGATAGGTTCAAATCCTTGTTCTTCCCATTCTTGATTCCAATCTTTGTCTTCGGCATCTTCTATGCAATAAGAGATGTTTGTGTCATCGATTGGGAAATTGTGCAGATTTTTATCGAGAACTTCTTGCTCGAATAAATCTTTTTGTACATAGGCATCAATCCCTTGTGCTGTTTCCTCAAAGGATTCGAAACCTGCTTCTGCTGCACTGTCCGCAAGGAGATCACGACAAATTTGCATCATGTCATCGCCAGTGTTGATTTTGAATTTTACTACTAAATATTTCATTGTCTTATAATTTATTTCTAAGAGTTTTTGTGTAAGAATCTCGTCTTTAAAGAACCATATCGCAGATGTTTTATTTTCTGAAATATTATTGCTTTTTCACCCAGAATCTTGCTAATTGTTTGAAATAACTGAAAATTTTTCTGCAAAAATATAAAAAATAGGGAAAAACCTATCATAATTTAGGGTTTTTCTTTAATTTTGCACAAGAATAAGCAATATTTTTGCATTCAAATTATTATTAGAGTAAAGAAAATATTTAAAAAGGAGTGATATAATGAGAAAGTTAATTCTTTTTGCAGTCCTTTTGGCAGCCATGCCATTGACCTCAATGGCTCAGGACGATGACCTCTATTTCAATCCAAAACAAGAGGCCAAAAAAGAAGCTGCCTTACGTGAGCAAAAGGCTAAGGCTTGGGCTCAGCAAGTTGCTCGCCGTGATAGTATCTACGCTATATATTGGTCAGGTAGTCCTCGGTCTGTTGATGAATATAATCGTAATGGTAGAATTTTAAGTCATTATCAAGGTGTCACTACAGATTCTTTGGGTAATGACATTATTTCATTTCGCTTGGACAAGGGTATAGCCCCTGATTCTATTTACGATGATGCTGCTTTTGCGCAAAAATATATCAACCAGGACGAGGATTTTGAATACACTCGTGGTTTGAGTCGATGGGATGGATACTACAATCCTTGGTTCTATGATTACTACGGAGTAGGTCCTTATTATTGGCGTAGCGCATATTGGGGGTGGAGAAATCCTTGGCGTTATGGTTATTATGCAGGATGGTATGACCCTTGGTTCGATCCATTCTATGATCCTTGGTATTATGGATATGCCGGATGGTATGGTGGCTGGTATGATCCTTGGTATTATGGATGGGGTGGATATTACAGCCCCTGGTACTGGGGAGGTCCTGTATATTCTCATGTGAGTTATCGTGGCTCTAATTCTGCAGGCTATGCAGGCAGTCGTAGCTTCCGCTTTAACAGTGGTGATGGCAATCGCTATGGCAATACCAACAGTAATAGCTATACCTACCGTAGTAATTCTAACCGCAGCTTTGGTGGACGAACCGATAATTCCAATAGCCGTTATGATACGACACGCTCAAACAATAACAATACCAGTTTCAGTCGTAGTGATTTTGGTGGATTCGGTAACCGCAGTGGTGCAGGTTTTAGCGGTGGAGGAGCTCGTTCCGGTGGTGGCTTCAGCGGTGGTGGTCGCTCTGGTGGCGGTTTCGGCGGTCGTCGATAAAAAGCACCTTGCAGGCTTGTCAAATCAGTTTTTCTCAAGCCTGTAATTTCATTATAACATTCAAGTTTTAAAAATTTTAAGAAAATGAAAAATGCTAAATACTTTCTTTTGGCAGCAATGGGACTTATGACAGCTCCAATGTTAGCACAAGAAACTTATCAAGATACTAAATTTGCAGAAAATAGTCTCACAGGTACTGCTCGCTATGTTGGTATGGGTGGTGCTATGGAAGCTTTAGGAGCGGATATTTCGACCATTTCAACCAACCCTGCGGGTATTGGCTTGTTTAGAAAAAACGCAGTGAGCCTTTCTGCTGGAGTGATAGCTCAGACTGATGCGGATACACATTTGGATTTTGATGGCACTCCTATAGATTTTGATGGAAAAAAATCAAAGCCAAGTTTTGATCAGATTGGTTTTGTTTGGGCTGCTAACGGAACTTCTGGAATTCGTTTAAATTTGGGATTTAATTATCACAAGAGCACTAATTTCTCTCAGATTTTGACAGCTGCCAATTATTTGAATGGCGCATCACAAAGCAGGTGGGCTTCTGCAAAAACCGCTTATGCTAAGGAGTTGGATGCTCAATATGGTAAAGGTGCAGGCGATCAAGTATGGAATGCTGTTGATGCCAATTACAATGCTTTAATGTCTATTGGTGATGATGGTAGCCAGTCTACTTATGCTGGACGTTCCTTCTTGTTCGGTCAATATCAAAAAGGTTATATCGGTGAATATGATTTTAATCTTAGCTTGGGTTTCAACAATCGTGTATGGGCTGGTTTTACCATTGGTATACATGATGTACATTACAATAGTAATTCTTATTATACGGAAAATTACGTTGCAGATCAAACTGCATTCGGAGAGTCGTGGGAAAGTTTAAAGATTACGGGTACAGGTTTTGATGTAAAAGCGGGTGTCATCTTCCGCCCAGTAGAAGATTCGCCTTTCAGAATAGGTGCATACGTCAATAGTCCTGTTTATTATGATTTAAGCTTATCTGGGGCCAATGATTTACGATTGGTAGATCATAATATTACAGATGAAAATGGAAACTATGCCGAAGGAAACAAAGGAAATTCTGCCGATTTGGATTATCGCTTGAATACTCCATGGAAAGCAGGTTTCAGTTTGGGACATACTATCGGCAACAATATAGCTTTGGGAGCCACCTATGAATATGCTTGGTATGACCACATGGACAACCGTGTTAAGGATGGTGGTTATTATGATTCTTGGTATGGAGACTATTACGAGACGAGTAGTAGTGATAAGGCAATGAATGAGCATACGCGCAATTCTCTACAGGGGGTAAGTTTGTTGAAATTAGGTTTGGAATACAAGCCTATATCTATGTTGGCTGTACGCTTGGGATACAACTATGTATCGCCTATGTTTAAGAAAACAGCAGATCGTGACCAATCTATAGCTTCTCAAGGTACTATCTATGCCACTTCTACAGATTACACGAATTGGAAAGCGACTAATCGCATTACTGCAGGTCTGGGCTTTAACTATCAGAATCTTTCCATTGATGTTGCATATCAGTATAGTTGTCAAAAAGGTGATTTCTATCCATTTGCAGGCTGGCAATCAAAAGATGCCCCTGCCGCTCCAGCTACTCAAGTGGAAAACAATCGCCATCAGTTGTTGATGACTGTGGGGTATAAATTCTAAATGAAATTGTAGGAAATAAGCATTTACTTGTAGTTTTTTAGTGGAAAATATGCTTGTTAGGTATTTTTTTTCATAAAAAAGTTCCAAAACATTTGGAAGTTTCAAATAAATGCATTACCTTTGCATTCGTAATAGATTTTATTATAAATATTAGTTTTTTTAGTGGTTAATTTAGTTTTAGTAAGTATGGAAATAGGATTTGTTGTGAAACAAGTCCTATTTTTTGTGTGTGTCGGGCATGACACTAACCTAACTGGTTCAATTCCAGTCGCAGGTATTTACCGCCAAGCGAAGCGAATGGCAAGTCGTTGTCAGTAATGACAATGATGAAGGAAGCCAATAGCGAGACTATCGAGCCTACGAACAGAAACTTGGTACAAGGCTAAATGGGAAAGGATAAGACTGCATAACAAGTTGAAGTCTAAATGGTAAACGTAATCCCCAAAACAGTAAACCAAGAGGTTGTGAAGTCGGCAGGTTAGTGCCTTACCCCGAGAGACCCATCCAGCGTGCCAAGGCACGTGCGATAAAAAGTTTATGGGTGGGGGTCAGCTGAGTCCATAGTAGGTGTTTCACCAACACCGAAGGGACTAATGTATATATAGTGCAAATCGCTGTAAGCAATGCGTTGATAGTTCGGATGTGAGGTATGGCTCATATGAAAGAACCGTAATCTTTCATCTCCGGAAGTAACGAGAACGTTTCATCGTATATTTACAAGCAGAACGAAAAGCAGCAAATGGAATTAGTAAACGAGATTGTAGAAGCAAGAAACTTCTGGGAAGCCTGGATGTCTGTCAGGCGCAACAAAGGTGCTGGCGGCATAGATAAGATGTCGGTAGAGGCACTTGACGAGTATATGCCCTTGCATATGGATGCGATAAAGCAGTCCATTTGCAAGAAGCAATACAAGCCGGTTGCATATCTCCGATACTGTCTAACATTTACCTTGAAAAGCTCGACAAGGAACTCGAAAGTCGAGAGTTACGTTTCGTCCGTTATGCGGATGACTTCGACATATTTGTCAAGAGCGAAAGGTCGGCGGATAGGGTGATGGCATCGGTGAGTCGTTGGCTCGAATCAAAGCTAAGGCTCAAGGTAAGTGCCACGAAGACCAAGGTGGTCAGACCCACGAAGAGAGTATTCTTGGGTTTTACATTTTGGAAAAGTACGAGAGGTTGGGAATGCCGCCCTACAGATGCCGCCAAGGAGAAGTTGGAGACCAAGGTGAAGCAAATATTACTTCGTAAGAGAGCAGCCGCTCAACCAATGTCTTACATCTTCACAAGACTAAATCAAGTCATAAGAGGGTGGGGCAACTATTACCACATAGGTAGTATGACGACTTATCTCCGAGATGTATTTGGTCCTTGGATGCGTCACAAGGTTAGGGTGGTCATAGTGAAGCAATGGAAGAAATGTGGTACCATCTACAAGAATCTGTTGAAGATAAAGTCAATCCTCAAGGGTAAAATCACGGATGATGCAATTCACCAAGCTTCAATGTCAAGGTTGGGTTGGTATCGACAGTGTGGGCTATCCACCATAAACTACCTTCTCAGCCCCCAAGTATTAGGGCTACCGAGAGTTGATAGGACTGATAAAAGCAAGAGCCGACCTGGCTTGGTCGACCCTTATGCTTTGTATCAGAGTTTGCGTTCTCCTATATGTATGTAGCGCCGTATACGAGACCCGTACGTGCGGTGCAATGAGAGGTGCTGGGGGTAACTCCCCACATCTACTCTATTATCTGTAATTATATCCTTTTAACGCCTCTTACAGCAGGAGTTTCCATCGGCTTATCTGGCCAAGAATGTTTTGGATATCTTCTCTTCAATTCTTTGCGAACTTCGAAATATGTTCCATGCCAAAAACTTCGTAGGTCTTGTGTCAATTGTACGGGCTTGAAGCCTGGAGATAGCAATTCCATTAGTACAGGAACTTTCCCGGCATTGACAGTTGGAGTTTCTTGGAGTCCGAAACATTCTTGAAGTCTTACGCTCAATACAGGGATATCTGTTCCCTGTCTATAATCAACTTTAATTTTACTGCCAGTAGGAACCTTGATATGAGTTGGTGCAAGGTAATTAATTTCCTCTTGTAACTTATATGGAATAAGGTTCCATATGATATCCTTGAGATTTAGCTTCTTAAACTCAGAAATGCTTGTCATTACATGTCCACCACTTTCAATATAGAATGGCAACCATTCATCTACTATCTCCAAGAGGTGTTTTGTTGAGATTTCTGGAATATTCATTTCTGGATGCCATTCCATAACCTTTTCCACTCGAAGTTGGAGTCGTTGTACTTCTTCATTCCAGTCAAACATGTTGAGTCCGTCTTTTCGGGCGATGTCGCAAATGATAGAAATAACTTCGTCCTTAGGGATATCTTGAATTGGTTTCGAGTCAAGGATAAGACCTCCAATTCGCATTTCTTGTTGCACTATAACACGACCTTGTTTGCTGTCCCATGCAACATGTTTTTGGCTTGTAGCCATTTCTTTCAGGTCAACCATGTTGATAGGAGCAGCAAGAAAAACTTTTCCTTTGTTTCTGGAAGCATGCAATGATGCAATACAGATCCATTCATGTGAAGAAATAGAATCAGCAAAGTCAATTTTAACAGCTGTTCCGTTTGCCAATCTAAAGTTCCCTATATTGTCCATTGACTTGGCGATTCTTTCAGGGTAGGCGTAAGCAAGTAATTTCCCAATTTCACCTTCTGATATACCGGAGTTGTCTTCTTTAGCATGGCTCATGTAACTATATTCTTTTGAAATTTGAGCTATTCGGCTCCAGTGACAGAGAGAATTCTTGCTTCTATTGGAGCGTAATATGGATATACGGAGAGCAAGAGAGCATTCGCTGCTGCTAACCAATGGATCTCTTTCTTCGAGTAGAGCTGCAATATCACAAGATAGGCTTTTCAAATGTGGGGTAGAAGCACTTAAAATCATTTTGGATATGCGTGGATGGCACGGCATGATTGCCATTCTCTGACCTAACGGAGTAATTGTCATTTTTTTGCAGTATAGTTTTTGCTCTGAGGCTTTTCCATCAGCTGAATTGTTTTTCTGGCAGCTAATGGCTCCAAGTAATTGTAAGAGATTCTTGGCTTGTATGACATTTCCGATAGGTGGCGTTGTTAACCAGGGTAAAGAAATAATGTCACTTTCACCAAATGCAGCAATGTCAAGTAGCAGGGAAGATAGTTCTACTTCCTCAATCTCTGGCTTGCGCATTTCGGCCATTTGATGTTCTGTAGCCAATGTCCAAAGTTGATAGCAAACTCCTTCGCTTAATCGACCTGCACGTCCTTTTCTTTGTGTGGCCATATCTAAACTAATTCTGACAGTTTCGAGATGACTTAAGCCTGTATTGGAATCATAAAAGACTTTTCGGCAAAGACCGGAGTCTACAACGATTTTTATTCCTTCTATAGTGAGGGATGTTTCTGCTATTGGCGTAGCTAAAACGATTTTTCTTTTACCATTAGTACTTGGAGCAATTGCGGCGTTTTGTTTCTCTTGTGGCAAATTTCCATATAATGGATAAACATCAAAGTTATCTTGGGCATTCAATAATTGTTCGCATTTCAAGATATCTCCTTGTCCTGGTAAAAAAGCTAAAATATCTCCGTCATGCTGGTGTGCAGCCTTGATGATGGTAGATGCCATGACTTGCGCTATTTCTCTGACATCAGGAGTTTCCGTAGTGTGATAAACTTTTACAGGGAATGTTTTCCCTTTGCTCTCTACCAATGGCGCTTGGAGTGCCTGGCAAATACTTTGTGTGTCAATGGTGGCCGACATGATGATGATTTTTAAATCTGGGCGAATTAGTTGCTGTGCTTGTCGTGCCAATGCAAGGGCTAAATCTGAGTTAATGTTTCTCTCGTGAAATTCATCAAAAATAATAGCATCGATACCACTAAGTGTCGCATCTTGTATTAACATGCGTGTAAGAACGCCTTCGGTGAGAACTTCTATTTTTGTTTTTGTCGAGACTTTTTTTTCAAATCTGATTCTGTAACCAATAGTTTGCCCAATAGGTTCACCAAGGATATTTGCCATTCTTTCTGCGATTTGGCGAGCAGCCATTCTGCGAGGTTCAAGAATGAGAATTTTTGGATTTCTTTTCAAATTCTTATTTGATAATTTTTCAAGAATCGTTAGAGGTAGGAGAGTGGATTTTCCAGCTCCAGGAGGAGCGGTAATGACAAGCCTATTGTGCTCGCCCAATATCTGATTTACTTTTCCTGCAATTTCTGCCGCAGGCAAGTTGGAAAAATGTTTTAAGTCCATTTGATGTCTTATTTGTAGAAAAACAATATGCCCCTTTTTCGGTCGTTTTATTCTCTTTTTAGATAGTCAACCTTGGTGTAGGAATCTTGTTTCCTTGCGGGTATTTCTTTATAGCATACTCTAAAAATTATATTATAAATCTGCAAGATGTCGTTCGATAGGTATACCTCGGTTTTTGTCTTTATTATTTTTGTTGATGTCAATCCAATTTCTTAAGGTATCCATTGCGATGCGTGTGGCATGTTGCAAGTTGTCCCCATCTTTCAATCTTCCTATAATAATGCTTGAGAAAATATCGCCAGTCCCAGGAAACTGGACAGGAATCTCTTCATAGGGAAGAAGAAAATATTCTGAAGACAAATGATTGTAACCGACAACAGAATGCTGACCATCAATAACGCAAGAAGTGATGAGGACAGAATGTGCGCCAATTTCTCTCAATTTACTGATAAGTTCTTTTGCCTCTTTCAAATTGATGCCTTCTTTTTTATACTTGACATTTGCCAGCAAGCAAGCTTCTGTATAATTAGGGAAACAAAGATGTGCAACACCGAGCATTTTTTGCATACAACGAATCGTGTCCTCGTTGGCACCACCATACAATTTGCCATAATCACCCATTACAGGGTCAACAAATATATCAGTTCCCAAAGAAGCTTGTTGCCTACAGTAACGAGCTACAACTTTTGCTTGATGCTCAGATGCCATGAAGCCTGTTGTGATTGCATCAAAATGAATTCCCAATTCATTCCATTTCAAGAGAGCTTCCTCAATATATGATGTGCATTCTTGAATCGCATACTTACCATAAGGAAAAGTGTTGCTAATAAGCATGGTGGGTAAATTGAACACATCATGTCCCATATAGGAAAGGATGGGCATCTGTACGGCCGCGGCAACTTTGCCGTAACCGCACATGTCGCTGATGATAAGGATATTACTTTTTGCTTTCATTTTCCTCTTCTAATAACTTGCGGTACATTTGATGCCGAGTGCTTCTACACGAGCCTTGATAGCATCAAGTGTCTTATGTGGAGCTTTTTCCAGCAATTTATCTGGTGTTTCTCGGTCAATTGTATATACCATCACTTGCTCTGGTTTGATATCTTTTATAGCATCCAACCAAGGTTGAATGTAATGCTCGCTTGTGTTGTCCATTCCATCGCCACACAAGAACATAGTTTGAATAATAACATGCCCATTGAACAATTTGAGGTTCGCAATAACATCATCTACATTGTAGAATGGTTGTTGTGGACGATCCAGTTTCTTTATGTAATCCATGTCAACTGTATCAAGCTTGAGAATGTTGTTGTCAACCAGTTGTAGGGCCTCTCTTATTTCCTCTTTATTGATATAAGTGGCGTTGCTGAGTACTGACAATTTGGCCTCAGGGAAATATTTGTTACGAACAGATACAGTATCTTCAACGATAGCTTTAAAGTTGGGATGCCCAGTTGGTTCGCCATTGCCAGCGAATGTTATGTCATCGAGAGGTTCATGGTTTGCGTGGCGTTGTTGAAGTACTTGAATCAAACTCTCTCTTACCTCTTCCCGAGTTGGGCGTTTTTTCTTGGGGCGAAAATCAGCATTAAATCCGCATTCACAATAAAGACAGTCGAAGGAACAAACTTTGCCATCTTCTGGCATGAGATTAATGCCCAGCGAAACGCCGAGTCGTCGGGAATTCACTGGGCCAAAAATTGGCGAAGGATAAATAATAGTAGCCATATTTTTTTCGTTTATTTATTTAGATAATCTATGTAATCTTAGTTTTTATTTTGCAAAATTAGACAAAAATTCTGAATTATAAGTCAGTAATTTCAAAAACTTCAATCATTTCAATCGAACACTACAATTTTTGGCTTGTTTTTAATAAATCAATACTACTTGGTAAAAGGAAGTGTATTACCTTGCCGCAAAATTCATAAACTCTTTTTACTGTGATGTTTGTTGCTGTCATATCTCATTATTTTTAGTTCGTTATTTCTTCCATGTTGTTGTATCTCTTTGTGTAAGCTTGTGTACGGATGTGTACCTTTGTGTAAACGTTGTACGACTTAGCTCCATTTTCTTTACAAATGAATCGAGCCAAATTGTTTGCGGTACGAGAGCGGTACAAAAAACAACGAAAAAACGGTCATCATCGATTTTCATCGAGAATGACCGACAAAAAGAAAGGCACTCATACAGAGTGCCTTAACTATAGAATGTGGGATTTAGTGCTTGTTTCTAATCGGCTTTTACTTTCCGATGCAACATGTGGATGTTGCTGATAGTTAAGCTTTTATCTTTTAAACGGTACAACTACCCTTTTTACAAGTGCAGAGAAAATGAACAACAAATGTAATATGTTTATTCTCAGCCTGTTAGCGATGAAGTTGTACCGTTCCTTTTAGCCTTTTTTGTAAGATTCTGGAAACAAATGCAATGCATTGTTTCTCAGCCTCTTCCGTTTCTTGTGTTACAGAACGCTTATCTGGTTGCAAAGATACAGATTTATATTGGATTAGAGCAAACTATTATCTTAAAAAATATTATTCCACAGTTGCTTTTTTCGATAATTTTAATCGCACTACTTCATGTATCACAGTCAATGAGTTGCAGACAATGGGCAATGTGAACATGGTTTACATAATCTGAAAGCAGACAAGATACACAAGCGCATATAGCATTACTTTGGCTTGCAACCAATTGTCTTAGAATCTTGGATAACGTCTTTGACACTGTTACGAAATGCCTTCTGCCAACATTCAAGAGTGTAACAAAGTAAGCTCCGTCATGCCTGTCTCTCCAAGAAGAAAACCTTTGTAGAACAAACCAATCACTCACCAAATGACTATGAGAAAGTGGCTCCTGACTCTATTGTTTAAGTACCATTGCAAACTATACATGAACCAGAGGTTATTTGGAACGACAATAGTGACAAACAAGATGAACGGCTACGATAATAAGCCTGTATTGATGAAATAACACAAGGAATAAAATAATCTTGAAATCTCATGCAAGTTTTTGATTTCTTTTGCGTTTATAGAATAATTATAACCCTTTAATATCAAGAAGCGTATGAAAATTAGAATGATTTCTATGGCATTAGCAGCTTTGCTCTGTTTGGCAAGTTGCGGTGATGATGACTCTGGTATTCAACTCACACAAGACGAAATCATTGGTGACATAAATACTGGTAAAAAGATTGTGATTACCTCTCTTACCACCTATACGGAAAGTAGCAGCAAAGTTAATGTAAATGGAGCTAAAGGCAAAATATCAGCAACATCTTCCGATGAAAGTATAGCCAAAGTCTCGTGCTCAACAAATGAAGCAGAGAAAGAAATCTATGTAAGTGGTGTTTCTGTAGGAAATACCACTATCACCATAACCGATTCCGATGGAAATACTGCTGTATTAAAGGTTGAAGTAAAAGATTGGACGGCTCTTTGGGAACTTAGTAGAACAATGTATGTGGTAGATAGAAAATGCTTTGTTGAAGGTGTTTCTTCTGAGGATTCTGCAACTATTGCAGCTGATGCCATAGAGAAAGACTCATACAATAAATATTATACAATACGTACTCGTGATTATATTCCTTTCGGCTCTTATGTAACCAAGAGACTAACCATTACAGATGATAAAGGAAATGTCCGCATGGATGGAATTCTTAAGATTCAGCCAAATGCCGATAACTCCGAAGTTTGGCATTTATTACCTATTGGTAATTATACGGAAGTCGTTTTGGCTACATTTTACTATGACCAAAAAAGTATAGTCAAAGATGTAACAGGTTATTATAAAACGGTATATCCTAAGATTAAGAAAGTTGAGCTACATGCCATTTGCGCAATAGAGGAATTGGAGCCGGACAAATAATTGATAGAAGTAAGTTACATTTATATCTGAATAAATTGCAACATTGTGGCATTAACCTCTACATTCAAAATGAACAGCTTATATTATTGGACGAAGAAGGACATCCGTCCCTCTTTGCCCCGATAATGATAGCCACACTTTCGACCTGTGCGCAATTGGAACGTGATAATATCTCATTCCGATTACAGTCAGGAAGGAAGCGGTTTATATCTTTGTCGCAATAAAAATAAAAAGAAGTATGAAAAAGATAGTTTTTATTCTA
>SAMEA104315437__coassemble_160_pt1 | contig 69487 bp, 59 predicted proteins | sample SAMEA104315437__metabat2_high_PE_043 | metagenome-assembled genome bin SAMEA104315437 (sample SAMEA104315437) | gut metagenome | biome: Monkey gut; feature: monkey-associated habitat; material: faeces | place: China | collected 2013 | reverse complement strand
CGAACACGACCGAACTCAGGGTTCTCGAACACCATCACATTGATGTTGTTTTCTTTTGAATTTACCATAAGCTAATATGATTTCTGGGGAGACAGCGGTCTCCCCGTTTTATTTTCTTGCATTGCTCGTTGAATTTCTTGACATAGCTCAATTGCTGGGGGCTTCTCGCCCCCAAACCCCTCGGTGTTTTCAGGTATAGATTATTAAGCCTGAAACCCCTCAGAATTTTGCACTTCTATTGAGAACTTGCCAGCTGGACTCAAATCATACGAGTGGACAACTCCACTTAACCCACAGACTGCGTGGAGTTTATACCCGAAGTAGTATTCCTTCTGAGTAGCGCAATAGCAATGCAGGAGAGTTTGTTACGTCTGTTCCTTTCATCTTGCAACGCAATCCTCTGGACAAACGGCATACCTCTATCGGTTTGGAGTCAATGCAGAAATATTCTTCAGCACCATCCATTTTTGAAGCTATGCGCTTACGAATCTTCTCGCATAATTCCGCAGTGAATTTTCGCCTGTCATTAAACTGGCGTCGAGAAATCAGATTTGGCATCTCTGCCTTATACTCCTTCAGTCTGTCGAACAAGTTGTTCTCACTATCGATGCTTAGATTCTCGGCTATCAAGCTCAAAGCCATAACTTCGAGGTCTGAAAAGCGTGGTACGACTCCAGGGCGAGGAATATTTCATAGCTCACTAACTAAATTTTTGGAGAAATCCTTGCATATCTCAAGAATTTTTACGAAACTTGCATACAAGTTGTGCATAGCGTGAAATATTATAACTTTATGAATAGACACCACAAAGTTACTAAAAATCAGCGAGATGCACAACTTTTTCTCCATAAAATATACTAATTTTTAGGCGGTTTTTAATTCCGCCAACAGGTAGGGAATAGCTTTAATCTTATCCCGAACTCAGGTCTTTTAAAAAAACTAAACAATTATGGCAACAAAAGGAACTTTGAAGCAGATTTTGCAGTTCTTCATCACAGTTCTCACCGCTCTGGTCACTACCATCGGAGCAACAAGCTGCGTATAGCATTCGAACACAGTCTAAACTGAGCACAATCAAAACTGAGCACAATAAAAAAAACGAGCAGGAATTTGTCTCTTGCTCGTTTTTTTATATAAAGTAGGAAAACTTTCAATTCGTCTGAGACGATTCCAACAACAAAGTTAGCTGTTACAACCAACAAGTTAGCTGTTATAATATCCTGCCTACGATGGAGAACTTCAACACAGGATATACCTTCCAGTTGTCCACAAACTTGGAGATATCGTCATTGCCCGCATCGTTGAGCGCATCCTTCAGGTTGATTTCCGTACCGTTCTGATAGACCTTCAACTTGCCCATGAACTGGCAACCAGCCTCTACTCTGAAGCCTACACGATTCTTAGGAACCAAGCGACCGCAACCTACGCCCAAGTAAGGACGGAAACCATTGCTGCGTACATCGCCCGTCACATTCAGGTTGTCGTCAAACTTGATGTTATACTTACCCACCTGGGCACCAATCTGATCCAAAATCTGCTGCTTATACTGGGCATTCTCATTCACGAATGCCGTAATCTGGTCGCTGTGACCGGTAATTTTTGCTATCTTCTGACCGCCGAAAGAGAAACCTGCTGCCACGAAGAACTTGCTGTCGCCACCAAAAGGATAGACATGAGCCTTGAAATTGAAGGTGGTGCGAGAGAAATCACCCTTCGCGTTCACCGTGGCATCAGGAGTCTGAATCTTATCCGAATAGCCGCCACTCGACACCGTGATAGACTTGGAAGGTACGTCGAGGTCGCCACTCAACTTGAAGCCTGGCATGAAATTGACACCAGCCTCCAACTCCAAGAAATGGGATACAGGCGTTGCCACACCCACGCCGATACCCTCGGTACCTGCGCTGACATTTACACCCACGTGATTGAATACACCACGCTCAAACTCATTCTTACTCTCTTGTGCAAATGCGCTTCCCACACACATGAAAGCCAACATTGCCATCATCGCAATTTTTCTCATATTCTTTTGCTTAATTAGGTTGATAATAATTATACACTAAACTCATTTACTTAACAGAACACATTTTTACTATTCTATTATTTTGCAAATGTAGTTATTTTTTCCCTAAAAGACATAAAAAAAGCGAGATTTTTTCAAATCCCGCTACATTTTTTTCAAAAAGAATCGTTTTTTAATCAGGTATTACAACCTTTTAGCAACGTCTACGACCACTTAAGCACTATTCCCAGCCAGTTATCTTGCGCAAATAAGCAGTCAGTTCCTCTGCCATCCGTGCGTGGCGTTTCTTGCTTGGGTGCCAAGCACTACCCCACCCCATGCTGCCATCCTCAGGCGTCATGTCGAAGCGATATACCTCGGTATCTCCCTCCATACGGGCTGCCGCCAACACCTCGTCAAGCGTCTGGTTGAGTTCTTGCTCTCGCTTGGAGCCCGCCTTGATCATCGTGCCTGACAAGAGAACAATCTTGGCATGAGGATAATGGCCACGCACGGTCTTGTAGAAATCGACGAAGGCATCGAGGAGCAAATCAGTGCGATAACCCGGACCGGAAGTATCGTTGGTGCCCAAGTTGATGCAAACGACATCGGGGATATAACGGCTAAAATCCCACTTCTCCCCCTTCATCCCGAAGAGCGTATAAGGATATACGGCTGGCATAATCTCCGTGTCGCCAGTGACCTTGCCCCCACAGTTGCGATAAACCCCGATGCCCGAACGAGCCACCAACACGCATTGTGCGTCGAGATTACGTGCCGTGATGGCATCGTAAGTGTAATACTGATTCTGCGTGGCATAGCGGAACTTCTCCTTCGGACCACCTCCCTCGATGCCAAAGCCACACGTGATGGAATTGCCGATGAACTCTATCTTGCGTTTTGGCAAGCGAGGCTCCACGGGCAAGGTACAGTCGTCATCGAGCAAGAAGCCCCAGAACTGAGGACGATGATACAATCCCTCGGTGATAAAGGTGACCGTGGCTCGATGCAAACCTGGCACCAATCCCTCGACGACCGTCATCACCGAGTCGTTCTCAGGACAATGAATCTTGAAAGGCTCCTGCTCATCCACCTCCACCATATAGAAACCACTGTTGGGCTTCATCTTCATCTTGAGGCTGGAGCCTTGGAACACGGCTCGTATCTGCACACCCGGATAGCCGAAGCGGGCATACTTGCCCGACTCGAAAGACACACGACCCACATAACGTATATTTTCGTGAAAAGCCGATATGTAACTATCGGCTTTCATCGTGCCTGGCTGCAACATCAGCAGCACTGGCAAACTTATCTTTACTAAAAAATACTTACTTAACATAAGATACCTATCTATTCATTAAGGTACGAAATCTATTCATACCCTATCGAAAAGTCCAGTTAAAAAGAATACTATCTCGAAAAGTCCAGTTAAAATTGAGTATAGATGAACGGCTGGACATTCTCCTGTGACATCTCCACCACCATCTGCAAGCAAACGATGAAAAGCAGCAATTTTACAAGCCATGGCAGGGTGATGAAACGCAGTTGCATGCGCTTGTACTGACGCTCCGTGAAGAGATAAGAAATCATCACGCCGACCACGCATACCACCCATCCCATACGGGCATGGAAGAAAGGCACCAAGTAGTCGAGGCTGAAATCCGAGAACACCTTCTGGTACATGCTCCCCAACTTGCCCAAGTCGGCAGAGCGGAAAAACGACCAAGCGAAACAGACATACGCATAGGTGATGAACCAACTCAGAAAGTTGCCTGCCCTCGTGGAAGGTATCTTGAAGCCCAACTGGCGGCTGAAAAACTTATGAACCACCAATCCGAAACCATGCAAGGCTCCCCAGATGACAAACATCCACGAAGACCCATGCCAAAGTCCTGCCACAAGCATCGTGAGGAAATTGTTGAGATACATACGTAGCGTACCCTTGCGGTTGCCGCCCAATGGGATATATAGATAATCGCGGAACCAGAAAGACAGCGAGATATGCCATCTGCGCCAAAACTCCGTGACACTGAGCGAGCGATATGGGAAATTGAAGTTGTCGGGCAGATAAAAGCCCAAGATGGCTGCCACGCCGATGCTCATGTCGCTATAGCCTGAGAAATCGAGGAATATCTGCACGGGATAGCCAAAGAGAGCCGCCACGTTCTCGAAGCCAGAGAAAGTCTGAGGCGCATCAAACACCCAGTTGTTGAACTGTGCGATATAGTCGCTCAGCATGTTTTTCTTCACCAATCCAAGCATGATGAGAAACAAGCCCAACCACAGCATACGTGAAGAAGCCTGCTGGTTGCGCTTTAGGCGTGGAATCAGGTTCTTGGCACGGGTGATAGGTCCTGCCAACAAAAGGGGGAAGAAGGTGAGATAGAAGCAATACTCCAACAGGGTGACCTCCATGTCGAACTTTCGCTTATAGGTATCCACCGCATAGCTGATAGCCTGGAAGGTATAGAAAGAGATACCCACAGGCAAGGCGATAGTATGGAGCGAGAAGTTGGTGGAGAGCATGGCATTCAGCACATCCCCAATGATGAAATTGGTGTACTTGAAGTAGCACAGCAATGCCAAGTCGATGCAGATGACCAAGGTGAGCAAGTACTTGCGAGCCTTGCCCTCGTGGAGCCTCATCTCCTGGGTGATGGCATAGTTGATGCACGCCGTGAGCGGCAAGAGCCACATCATCGTGCCATTCACCTTGTAGGCGAAGAACAGGCCGAAGCAGATGACATACATCATCATCGCCGTACGAGAATAGTTTCTCAATATCGTGTAGACTGCCAGGAACGGGATGAAGAGAAGGGCAAACGGTATGCTGCCCATCATCAGGGGCGAATTGGCCTGGAAGGTGAAAAGTCCCTCCATCCATTGCACCAAGGCATCGTAACTAAATGTCGTATAATCCATATATGTAGTTATTCCGTAATGTTGTTATTTTTATAAGATTCTCTCATCAGATGGAATCCTTTCGCTCCACATGTTTCGGAGCCGTCTGTTTAGGTGTCGCTGTCTCGCCACCATTCGCTGCTGGCATGGCACTCTGAGAGCCATCAGACTGCACCGTAGGGGTTTCCGCCTCATCCGTCAATGGCTCCTTGGCTGCCGAAGGCTTGTGCTTGGCACCTGGAGGCAAGATGGTAACCTGGCGATAATGCAGGTTGCGCTCCGTAGGCTTGTCCAACTTAAAAGGATGCACGGAATGGCCTTGGTTCATCCACTCCACAATCTTGTCCATCCACATGGCCGAGGCCTTCATCGTAGGATGCCTGCCATCCTTTTGGCGCTCGAAGGTGAGCTTGTAACTTGGATAATATCTCTTGGAGCCCATCACCTGGAGCAAGAGCTTGTTGTAGCCCTTGTCTTCGCACCAGTTTGGTGGACCAATCCATACCGTTGGGATATTGCCTATCTTGCTTAAGATAGCACGTATGCGCTTTTCACAGCCCTTCATGTCGGCAGTGTACAACTCGTTGCTACCCAAACATACGAAGATGTGGGTAGGACGTACCGTTTGGATATAATGGTTCAAGGTGTCGGTATCAGCCCAGTTTCGAGTACCGGAGCTGCACCAGGTGACACAAGTGAGGCTATGCCCATTCTTGTTGGCATAATCAGAAAGACGATATGCCAAGTATTCCGACATAGAATCACCAAATATCAACACTCTCTGAGAGGTCGAATCCACCTCTTCCTTCACTGTATCTTGAGTTTCGGCCTCTTCTTCGGCCAACTTTTCTTCCGACTTACCAGTCAGGGCTTCCATGCCCACCTGCTTGAGCGGCATTTGCTCTGCCACCTGCTCCGGTATGAAGGCATAGCCCAAAATACACCCGACAGCAACTACCATCAAGGCTATCAACTTCCATGTTTCTTTCATTGTGCTCTAATATTTCGAGTGCAAAATTAAACTTTTTTAGGCAAACTAACAAATAATCTTAATAAATTCTACAGATTTACAAAAAAGTTTTACGCATAACAGAATTACAAAGTTTGCTTATAACAGATTCACAAAGTTTTACGCATAAATATTCAGCTTTTACAAATTTATGAAAGAAAAGACATACCTCCGCTACATTTTTAATGAAAATGTAATGCAGCAAGTATGAATTTCTTGCATAAAAAACTTCTATATTTATTGAAAAATGAGTAACTTTGCACCCAAATTTAAAAACTAAAAATGAATAAGACTGCACAACATATCATCGACATCAAGAATGTGTCGAAAAGATTTGGCGAGAAAGTAGCCCTCAAGAACATCAACCTCTTCGTGAGAAAGGGCGAATTCATGACCATCCTCGGTCCTTCGGGCTGTGGAAAAACGACTCTATTGAGACTCTTGGCGGGATTTGAGACTGCCACCGACGGAATGATCACCATCGGCGGAAACGACATCACCAACCTGCCTCCTTATAAGCGCAACGTGAACACCGTGTTCCAGAAATACGCCCTGTTCCCTCACCTAAACGTATATGACAACATCGCCTTCGGCTTGAAACTCAAGAACACGCCGAAGGAGGAAATCATGCCTAAGGTGAAGCGAGCACTGAAGATGGTGAACATGAGCGACTACGAATACCGTGATGTCAACTCGCTTTCGGGTGGACAGCAGCAGCGTATCGCCATCGCCCGTGCCATCGTCAACGAGCCTGAGGTGCTCCTCCTCGACGAGCCTCTTGCCGCTCTCGACCTGAAGATGCGCAAGGACATGCAATTAGAGTTGAAGGAGATGCACGAGCGACTGGGCATCACTTTTGTTTACGTAACCCACGACCAGGAGGAGGCACTCACCCTGAGCGATACTATCGTGGTAATGAGCGAAGGTGAGATTCAGCAGATAGGCACGCCTACCGACATCTACAACGAGCCTGCCAACTCATTCGTAGCCGACTTCATCGGCGAGAGCAACATCTTTAATGGTCTGATGATTCACGACTGCTTGGTAAAAGTGGCTGGTGCGGAGATACCTTGTGTAGATAAGGGTTTTGGCGAGAACCAACAGGTGGATGTAGTGATTCGTCCTGAGGACATCGAGGTATCCACCGATACCGAGCACGCCCAGTTTGTAGGAAAAATCACCTCTTCCATCTTCAAGGGCGTACACTACGAGATGCTCGCCGAGAGCGACAAGGGTTGCGAGTTCTTGATACAAAACTACAAACACTTCGAGGTAGGTCAGACCATCGGCATGAGTGTGATACCAGACAATATCCACATCATGAAGAAGGAGCGCACCACCAACACCTTCGAGGCTAAGGTCACTGGCAATGGCTGCATCGAATTCTTAGGTTGTGAATACAGCGAGGGCATTCCTGCCGATGTGCAGAGCGCCATCTCTAAGGCAGAAAAGGAAGGCAAAGAAAGCATCAACATCAACATAGATTTCGACAAGATAGAACTCTTCGACAACGAGGAGGAAGGCACATTCACGGGTGACATCTGCTTCATCCTCTATAAGGGCGACCACTATCACCTCACCATCGACACCGACTGGGGAGAGAAAATCTATGTGGACACCCAGGATGTATGGGACCTTGGCGACCATGTTGCCATCACCATTCCGGCAAAATCTATAAAGGTAAAAAAGTAAAAAGGTAAAAAAATTGAAACTCGTTAAGTTTATATCCTCTCGCCAAAGTTGGTCGATACCTTACGCCATCTTTGCGGCGATATTCGTGGTATTGCCATTGCTTCTCATCGTGGTGTTCGCATTCACCGACGAGAACGGCAGTTTCACTCTCTATAATTTCCAGAAATTCTTGGGGCATCCAGAGGCCATCAATACCTTTGTGTATTCCATCGGCATCGCCTTCCTCAATACCCTGCTCTGCATCTTGTTAGGCTATCCTGCGGCATATATCCTGACGCAAACCAAGATGAAGTATGCCAACACCATCGTGATGCTCTTCATCCTGCCGATGTGGGTCAACATCTTAGTGCGCACACTTGCCACCGTGGCACTCTTCGACTTTGCCGACCTGCCATTGGGAGAAGGTGCCTTGCTGTTTGGTATGGTGTATAACTTCATTCCCTTCATGATTTACCCTATCTACAATACGTTGCAGAAGATGGACCGCAGTTATATCGAGGCAGCCGAGGACTTGGGAGCCTCACCATGGCAACAGTTCTTCAAGGTGGTGTTGCCCCTCTCCATGCCGGGTGTGGCAAGTGGCATCCTGATGGTGTTTATGCCAACCATCTCGACTTTCGCCATCTCCGAGTTGCTGACGATGAACAACATCAAGCTCTTCGGTACCACCATCCAGGAGAACATCAACAACTCGATGTGGAACTATGGTGCAGCCCTCTCGCTCATCATGCTCTTCCTCATCGGAGCATCCACCCTCATCGCCGGTGACGGCAGCAAACAGGAAGGAGGTATCAGATGATGAAGTCAACAAATACATCGAAGCAAAGCCTTCTCTTCTCCAAGGATTTATGGAAGAAGGTTTTCTGCCAGGGCTATCTGTGGCTGCTCTTGCTGCTGCTCTACTCCCCTATCCTCATCATCGTCATCTTCTCCTTCACCGAGGCGAAGGTGATGGGCAACTGGACGGGTTTTTCTTTGCAGCTATACAAAAACCTCTTTGTGGAAGGCACCCACCATTCGCTCACGGCGGCTCTCATCAATACGATTACCATCGCCTTGATTACCGCCACGGTCAGCACTCTCTTCGGTACCTTGACAGCCATCGGCATCCACAACCTGCGCAACCGCAGGGCACAACAAGCCATCTCATTCGTCAACAACATCCCGATTCTGAATGGCGACATCATCATCGGTATCTCGCTCTTCCTGCTCTTCATCACGTTAGGCATTCCGCAGGGCTACATGACGGTGGTTATCGCCCATATCACCTTCTGCCTGCCATACGTCATCCTGAGCGTGATGCCACGACTCAAGCAGATGAACCCCAACCTCTATGAGGCGGCTCTCGACTTGGGAGCCTCACCGATGCAGGCACTGCGCAAGATTATCATCCCAGAGATATTGCCAGGCATGATTTCGGGCTTCATGCTCGCCATCACCATGAGTATCGACGATTTCGCCGTCACCATTTTTACCATTGGCAACGAGGGATTGGAGACGCTCTCCACCTTTATCTACGCCGATGCCAGAAAGGGTGGATTGACACCGGAACTCCGTCCGCTGAGTACGATTATCTTCATATTGGTGCTCGTGATGCTGATTATCATCAATCGCCGAAAGGCTAAGTGAAGAACGAAGAGTGAAGAATCCAATTGTTTTAGAGATTATGAACATTTATAATATTAAAAGAAAAAAGGGAGAAAAGAAGTTAGATGAGAGAAGAGGCAATGGGAGAAGAACCATCAGCAAGATAAGCCATTGGATTCTTCACTCTTCACTCTTCACTCTTCTCCTTCTGGTCACAGGCTGTTACAACAAGGAGAACAGAGAAGAGATTCTGAAGGTATACAACTGGGCAGACTATATCGACGAGGATGTGCTTGCCAACTTCCCAAAATGGTATGAGGCGCAGACTGGAAAGAAGATTCGTGTCATCTACCAGACCTTCGACATCAACGAGGTGATGCTGACCAAGATAGAGCGAGGACACGAGGACTACGACGTAGTTTGTCCATCGGAATATATCATCGAGCGAATGCTGCGCAAGGACCTACTCCTGCCTATCGACACCTGTTTTGGCAAGACCCCAAACTATCTCAAGAACATCTCTCCTTATATCGTAGAACAGATAGACGCCACCAGCAACCATGGCAGAACCGCCCACCAGTATGCCGTGCCATACATGTGGGGAACGGCAGGCATCTTATATAATAAGGTACACGTACCTATAAAGGATGCTCTGACCTGGGGTACACTTTGGAACTCGAAGTATCGTGGCAAGCTCTTGATGAAGGATTCCTATCGCGACTCTTACGGCATCGCACTCATCTGGGCTCACCGCAAGGACTTGGCAGCAGGCAAGGTGACCGTACCACAACTGATGAACGACTATTCGCCAGAAGCCGTTGCCACCGTAGAGAAATACCTCAAGGCACTGAAGCCAAACATCGAGGGCTGGGAGGCAGACTTTGGCAAGGAGACGATGACCAAGGGAAAGGCTTACCTGAACATGACCTGGAGCGGCGATGCCGTCTGGGCTATCGAGGAAGCAGAGAGGGTAGGCGTACCACTGGGCTATGAGGTGCCAAAGGAAGGCAGCAACGTATGGTTTGACGGCTGGGTAATCCCTAAGTACTCCCGCAACCCGAAGGCTGCCGCTTATTTCATCAACTATCTCTGCCAGGAGGATGTGGCACTCGCCAATATGGAGACCACTGGCTATGTGAGCAGCATCAGCGGCAAGAAAATACTGGAGGAGATGAGCGACAAGGAAGCTTATCCTGAGACCGTGAACGCCGCTTACTTCTTCGGCTGCGAGGAGGGCAAGAAGGCACACATCAACCCTATCATGTATCCAGACAGTAGTGTGGTGGCAAGATGCGCCATGATTCACGATGCTGGTGACCATACCCCAGAGGTATTGGACATGTGGTCGAAAGTGAAGGGTGACAACTTAGGGGGCGGCATCGTCATCTTCCTCCTGGCGGTAGTGGCAGCACTCACAGCATTCGTAGGCATCAAGAAATATGAACACTACAAGCATCGCAGATTGTCGAGAAAACATCGCAGACACCATGTGATTAAAGTAAAATAGAAGTTTTTTTGAAGGAAAAGTGAAAAAAGTTGAGAAAAAATTTGGTGGAATGAAATAAAAGCACTACCTTTGCACTCGCTTTTAAGAAACATAAAGCATGGGTGGTTACCAGAGTGGCCAAATGGGGCAGACTGTAAATCTGCTGGCTATGCCTTCGGTGGTTCGAATCCATCACCACCCACTTTTCCCAAAACAACTCAAAAGATTTAGAGTCCGAATCCTTTTTAAGGGTTCGGACTTCTTTTTTATCCCTATTTTTCATTTCGTGTAGCGTTCATTTTATTCTGTTTTTCGTTTCGTGCAGTCTTCTTCTTATCCTGTTTTAATTTTCATTTTTTCTTTATCACAGTTTTTCTTTGTTTATTTTTTCATGCCCTTTGCGTCTTCGGCCAATTCACGAGATACAACATTTCCGTGGCACGAGTAAAAGCTGTATAGAGCCAATGGATGTAATCAGGCGTCAACATATCATCCGTCATATAGCCTTGGTCTACGTATACATGCGCCCATTGTCCACCTTGCGCCTTATGGCAAGTCACGGCATAAGCAAACTTCACCTGCAAGGCATTGAAGAACTGGTCGCCTCGGATTGCCTTCATCCGGTCTGCCTTGAGCGGAATATCCTGGTAATCCTCTTCCACCTGTCGGAAGAGCTGTTCCTGTTGCTCATGGGTCAGCGCAGGAGCCTCACTCGTCAAGGTGTCGAGCAAGACCGTTGCCTCCAACTCATAATTGTCATAATCAGGGAATTGAAGCAAGAGCGTAGCAAAACGGAAACCATAGAGGTCGATGCGACGGCACACCCTCAGCACCTTCGCCCTATCGCCATTCGCCAAGAACGCGGGAACCTCTGAAGTTGGAGTTTTATAACTTGAACCAAGAATCCCTGTTCTCGAATTCTTAGCCTGAGTTTCTTCTCCCTCACCCCTTAGTCCCATTTTTCCTCGCTCCTTCTCCCTTAACTCTTCACTCTTCACTTTTAGAGCCTCCCTCTCCTTCTCCGTCCAATAATAGTTATTCTTCACGATCATGAGGATGTCTCCTCCACAGAGTTCTTCCTCTCGGTCGAGCACCATATTGCGTATGCCTTGGTTGAAGATGTTGGCTCGCTTATTGCTGCGGGTCACCACGATGGTATCATCTAATCCCACATGATGGTAACTATCGGCAAGCGACTCGATGAGTTCTGCGCCAGGCATCTCCTTGATATCAGAAAAGCCGTCGAAATGGATTTTTGGCAACTGGGTGATGTCGTCATGGGTTATCATCTGGCGAATCATCGTGGCATTATAAAGGATGCCCGACTGCTGGCTCTGTCGCAACACCTCGTTGAGGTCGCACTCATACACTTGCAAGCCATAACCTTCCAAGACCGCAGCATTAAGAGCTGGCGACTCCTCCTCGCCGATAGGTGGCAACTGAGCCTTATCGCCGATAAGCAGCAAACGGTCGTTGTGCCCCTGGTACACAAACTGTATCAAGTCGTCGAGCAAGCAACCACTGCCAAAGGTAGTTCCACCCAATCCCATATTGGCAACCATCGAAGCCTCATCGACCATGAACAAAGTATCCGTATAGAGATTATCATTGAGATTGAACTGTCCATCAACCCCCGCAAAGGCTTTCTCCCTATAGATACGGCGATGGATGGTATAGGCTGGCACACCACTGCTCAAGGAAAACACCTTGGCAGCCCTACCCGTAGGAGCCAAGAGCATCACCTTATGACGAATGGCTCTCAAGGTTCGCACGATAGCACCGGAAAGCGAGGTCTTACCCGTACCTGCACTACCACGCAAGATCATGACAGAATGCGGATTGCTATCTGTCATAAACCGAGCGAACACATCGAGCGCATGAGATTGCTCTGGAGTCGGTGTAAACCCAAACTGTTGCAGAATCTGATATTTCAGTTCATCAATAATCATCTAAATCAACGATTTATAATTAATAATTAATAATTTCAATGCCAAAGATTTTGTATTGTCTGCATTTTACATTATCTTTGCATTCAGGTTTTACAAACCCATTGAGGCGAAAGCCACTACAAAAGTAACAATACTTTTTGAAATGAGAATGAAATTAAGGAAAATAAACATTAATATTATCTTGGGAGCTTGCGTCATCGTCATGATGCTACTGTGCGTGTTGAGCCTTAGTCAGCCCATCCGCTTCGACAAGGAAAGAATCAGCCGAGAGACCGAGGTAAAGGAAAGGCTACAGCAAATACGCAATGCCGAGGAAAAATACAGGCTCAAGCATGGGGTATACACAGGCGACTTCGCCACCCTCATCAAAGGCAAGTATTTAAAAGCAGATGCACAATACATCCCTTATTCCGACGGCAAACGTTTCTCCCTCTCCGCCACCACTATCGTGGGCAAAAGCGGCAAGCAGATTCCGCTCATGGAATGTGCGGCACAATATGGCGACTACCTCAATGGACTCAACGAGGACGCCATCCAAGAACTGGCGGAAAACGCGAGCAACATGGGTAGCTACCCAGGACTAAAGATAGGTGACATAACAACAGACAACAACAATGCAGGCAACTGGTAATCAGCAAAAATGGCAACAAGCCCGACTCACCATCCGCGTGAGCAAGTATTCACTCAGTTTTTCGGTGGTAGACCGAGAGACCGAGCAGCAAGTCATATACGAACCATACCCCGTGAAAAGCGGTGTATCATTAGCCGCCAACCTGCGCCAAGCCTTCAAGGAGAGCGATCTCCTGATGAGAGGCTACAGCAAGGTACGTGTCTACATCGACTCGCCAGTACTCATCGTGCCTATCGAGGAGTTCAACGAGGAAGACGTCGAGACACTTTATCGCCATGCCTTCACGGGACATGACAGCGACGCGATTCTCTATCGAGTGCAACCGGCACTGAATATAGTGGCAGTTTTCAGTATCAACAAGGACTTTAAATTGGTTGTGGAAGACAATTTCACGAACGTGCGCTTCACTCCTATCTTGCAACCGATTTGGAATTACCTCCACCAACGAAGCTTTATGGGAATCCGCCGCAAGTTGTACGCCTACTTCCACGACAAGAAGATGGACGTCTTCTGCTTTGACAAGAATCGCTTCAAGTTCTTCAATTCCTATGAGGTATCCCGTTCCAAAGACGCACTCTACTTCATGCTCTTCGTCTGGCAACAGTTGGGATTCGACCAACAACAAGATGAGTTACATCTCGTAGGCAACATCCCAGACAAGGATTGGCTGCTCTACAACACCAAGCTCTATGTCAAGAAGGTATTCGCCCTCAACCCAAGCGCAGAGTTCAATCGCGCTCCCATCACCGACATCAAGGGAATGCCATTCGACCTGCTCACGCTGTACTTGAAAAGTTAATTATAAATGAAAGAACAATGAGAATCATAACAGGACAATATAAGGGACGCCATTTCGACATACCTCGTACATTCAAGGCGCGTCCGACAACAGACTTTGCAAAAGAGAACATCTTCAATGTCTTGCAAAACCACATCGACTTCGAGGATGCAAGTGCGCTCGACCTTTTCGCAGGCACTGGCAGCATCTCCCTCGAATTGGTTTCCCGTGGTTGCAAGCAAGTAGTTAGCGTGGAGGCAGACCGTGACCACGCCAACTTCATCCGCCAATGCTTCAAGAAATTGGGAGAAGACAAGGATATCTTGATAAGAGGAGACGTTTTCCGCTTTCTGAAGACTTGCAAACAGAAGTTTGACTTCATCTTCGCCGACCCCCCATACGCACTGAAGGAATTGCCAGAGATACCAAACTTGGTATTGGATGGCGACTTGCTCAACGAGGACGGCATCTTCGTCTTCGAACATGGCAAGGACTACGACTTCTCCGAGCATCCTCGATTCGTGGAACACAGAAGCTACGGAAGCGTCAACTTCTCGATTTTCCGATAAAGGCAATATAGAAAAAGTTGACAGGCTAAAAGAACTTTAGCTTGTCACCCTTTTAATTATTATCAAAGATGGGGTTCTACCATAGGGACCTATAATAATGGCGATAGCAATCTTACCAACGACTCGAACAAACGCTGCAAGAATGGGCGCTTGACAAAGTAAGCTACATCATCCACCAATATCGACTGTGCCTGGTCGGCAAGGAAGACTTTCTTCAAACGAAGCGCCATCCCCTCGCCAAAGAAAAAGGCATTCGCCTCGAAATTGTTTTCGAAACTTCGGAAATCAATATTGGTACTGCCACAAGAACTGAGGTTGTCATCGCTCACCAATATCTTACTATGGTTGAATCCTGGCTCATAGAGATACACCTTCACGCCAGCCTCTATCACCTCCATCAGATAAGAGCGAGAAGCCCACTCCACCAACTTGGCATCAGCATGACGAGGCACTATCAGGCGGACATCCACTCCTGCCAATGCCGCCGTGCGCATGGCAAAGAGTACGGGTTCCGTAGGCAAGAAATAAGGTGATTCCATATACACATAGCGATGAGCCTGCAAGAGCACTCGCACATACCCCTGCATGATGTCTGGCCATGGAGAGATAGGACTGCTGGTGACAATCTGAGCCAAACAGTTATTGGAAATACTCTTGTCGACAGGTGGATAATAACGTCGGTCATTGATCAAAGACCGACACACAAAATACCAATCCACCAAGAAAGCCCTTTGGATGGCATACACAGCACCACCCTTGATACAAAGGTGCGTATCTCTCCAGGCCTGCGTCTTGGTGCCCTTCACATACCGCTTGGCGATATTCATGCCACCGATGAAGCCCACCTTGCCATCTATCACACAGAGCTTACGGTGATTGCGATAGTTCACCTTTCCCGTAAAAGCAGGGAAACGCACTGGCATGAAAGCATGGACATAAATGCCCGCAGCCCGCATACGATCGAAGAAACGGTCTTTCACCTTCCAGCAACCCACATCGTCGTATATCAACCTTACTTCCACCCCTTCACGTGCCTTGTCTATCAAGGCATCCGCCACGAGATTTCCCAAAGGGTCGTCTTCGATGATGTAAGTGTCGATATGGATATGGTCCTTGGCTTGACCTATATTATATAATAAGGAGAGAATAAACTGGTAGCCATCCGTAAAGATGTCCACCTCGTTGTCCTTGAAGGGAAGCGCCCAGTTTTGATTGGTGAAAAGTTTCATCAGCGGACGATTCCTGCGAGGTATATGCAGGTTCTCCTGTTCCGCAAACTCCAACATGGAGCGCTTGGTCAGCAAGTCCATGCTTCGACTGCTGATAACCTTTTCCTTACGAGTGTTCTGTCCGAAGAAGAAATAAAAGATGATACCAACCACTGGCATAAAACAAAGCACAAGTATCCATGCCATGGTCTTCTCAGGTTGCTTATTGTCCATGAGAACCGCCACGATACCCGTTATCGTTATCGTCAGATAGATAACCAACAATATCCAATGGATGTATATCATACGCTTTTCCTCCTCATATCCTGATTCTTTAAAAACAAGACTTTAATTGAATACATTGTTAGATTGCGAAGCGATGAGATTATTCATCTGCTTCAACTTCACAAACTCCGCCAACAAGTCTTTGTTGCTTGGATTCTGTCGGAACTCCTGTTGCACCTCTATCAAGCGTTGCGAGATATAATGCGTGCGGAAGCTGAGCATATCCTTGAAGATTTGCTGACGAAGTTTCTCCTCATCCATCTTCATTTGCAGACTGGCAGTTGTGATTTCTTGCTCACCCGTAGGTTGACCCGCAATCTTGCTAATCTCAGGATTGGAATGCGTGCCGAAATAGGTCTCGCACTTGAATCCTTCCTCCCCCAAATGCTCCATCGCCTCAGCCATAATCTGATTGTATATAGGCGCATGAAACTTGAATCCATCCCCTTCCATATCCAAGTAGATATACTGTGCGGCAGGCAATTGCACATCGTTGCCATCACTATCCTTCACAATGATTTGCTCATCACCATGATGGATGACAAGCTTGATGAGCAGGTTTTCCACTTCCCTCAACTTATCCATAGGTGTAACGGCAGCACGAACTGGTTGCTGCGGAACTGCAGCACGTGGGTCACGAAGTCCAGCCGCACGTCGTTCCTCCTTCACCTGCTCACTCATGCCATTGCGGATGAAACCATTCAAGGCATTGATGATGACCGCCTCGTTCACTCCTAAGCGATGGGCGCAATCGGTGATATAGGAAGCACGTGTTATCTGGTTCTTAATCTTAGAAATGCTTTCCACGATGGAGTTGATGGCCTCACTTCTCTTCACAGGGTCGGTGACGCCCTTCAACATCACATCCGTCTTAAACTGGATGAAGTCCGTCTGGTTGTCATTGATGTACTGGCGAAACTGCTCTGCTGTATGGTTGCGGGCGAAACTATCTGGGTCGTTGCCATCAGGCAAGAAGAGCACCTTCACGTTCATCTCCTCCTCCAAGAGCATGTTGGTACCACGCAAGGCAGCATGCACACCAGCCGCATCACCATCATAGAGCAAGACGATGTTGTTGGTAAAACGATGCAAGAGTCTTATCTGATGAACGCTCAATGCCGTACCAGAGTTGGCGACGACATTCTCTATGCCACATTGGTGCATGGAGATGACATCAGTATAGCCTTCCACCATAAACACGCAGTCTTCCTTGGCAATGGCTTTCTTCGCCTGGTAGAGACCATAAAGCTCACGCTCCTTATGATAAATCTCGCTATCCGGCGAGTTGACATATTTCTGGTTCACGCCCTTGGTACGGCTATCAAGTACACGACCACCGAAAGCCACCACCTTGCCACTGACACTAAACCAAGGGAAGATGGCACGGCCAGAGAATCGGTCGAAATACTGACCGGGTTCTTTGTCGGAAGCAATCAGCACACCCGTCGCAGCCAAGAACTTGGGATTATACCCCTCCTTGACAGCCGCATCAGCAAGAGCCGTCCTTTGATTCAAAGAAAAACCCAATTGGAATTTCTTGATGATGTCATCACGGAATCCACGGCTTCGGAAATATTGCATACCGATGGCTCTTCCATCGACATCATTCTGAAGAATATTCTGGAAGTACTTCGCCGCCCACTCGTTGACGATGAACATGGATTCACGCTCACTCTCTCGCTGCTTTTCCTCGGAACTCAGTTCACGTTCCTTGATTTCGATGTGGTATTTCTTCGCCAACCAGCGAAGGGCATCGGGATAGGTCATCTGTTCCAGCTCCATGAGGAAGTTGATGGCATTGCCGCCCTTGCCACAAGTGAAGCAATGGCAGATGCCACGAGTAGGCGATACGGAGAAAGAAGGATGCGAATCGTTATGGAAAGGGCACAGACCGATATAGTTGACACCTCGTTTCTTGAGGGTCACAAACTCCGATACCACCTCCTCTATCTTGGTGGCATCCATAATACGGTCTATGGTCGGTCTATCTATCATTTTTGACATTTTTCCTTAACAATTTGCAAAGGTAACACTTTTCTGCGAGAAACGTTTGCTAAATTACCTTTTTTATGACTTCTGATTTACATTTTATCCTGTCACTCTACAGGAAACAAATAGAACTTGCGATCCAAGTCTGGGTCTATTATCCATTGATCGATGATGACATGCGCATCCAGTGCCTTGATTACCAAGCGATGCATGCCACTCTTCAAGCTCGTCAGTTTCAATTCTCTTATCGCCTGTCCTCTCAACACATTCAGTTTCCATCCTTCCGAGCGGAAGGCTTCCTTCAAACTATAGACTGTTGGTTCGGCTCCATCTATACTTACAGAGAACCTAAGATCACCTTTATCATTAGGTTGAGTTGGAATGACAGCCACCTTCAAAAGAGCGTCCCCTTCCTTGGCAATGTCAAAATCATAAGCCAATGTTCCATTCTTAGGAAGAGACACAGCCTTCATGCTATGTCCTAACATATCTATGACCTCTGCGCCCTGTGAAGCCTCTTGATAGTCGGCAGCGTTCCTCGCTATTGCTCCACTTAGTTCTACTGGATGTACAACCTTATCATCTGACACGATGGAATCCATACGAACAGAGATTCTTTCACCCTTAGGTGCATCAAAAACAGGCAACTTGCGAGGTTGCATATCCATCAAGCCATTCCACTTACCACCTGCGAGAGTGTGATTGTAGTACTGGGTAAGTTTCTGAATCTCTTGATAAGCCTCATCACTGCCATACAATAGTTTACGGGCATGAGCTGCTGCCGCTAATACTGGGTACTTGATAGCTGCGAAATAAGCATCTTTCAACTCAGGACGAATCGAAGATTCTATGTCTTTCACACGAGAAGCGATGATGGAATAACGTTCCAAGTATCTTTCTCGCTCATTGCCGAAAGCAGTATCAGAAAGTTCAGAACCAGTGACAGGACTCAATCCACGTGGAAATTTCTTCTTGTCCAATTCCACTTGTGTCCAGCCCATAAACTCAGGACGACGTTCGCCACACAAACGATAGAACTCACGCATCGTTAGATACAATCTCCGTCCTACTTCATCACCAAACTGGCGACAAAGCCATGCTTGATAATGCTTTCCTATAGTCTGTGCATTGACACAGCTGATGTTCCAAGCCATATCCAAGAAAAGTTCCAGGTCATAACCAGCCACCTTAGGGTCATGCACATTGACTATCCATATCTTGCGAACATTGTGGTCGTATGCCTCCTTCATTTCCTTATATATCAAACCTGGTTGCATGGTAGTCAGCCAAAGGTGGTCGTGTGGTCTTCCCCAATAACTCAAATGGTAGTAAATGCCACCGCCTCCCTTTCGCTTCTGTTCCTGTGCATCTGGCAGTCGAGTGAGATAACCATAGTTGTCATCACACCACATCAGCGTGACATAATCAGGCACTTTCAACCCACGACTATAGATGTCAAGTACTTCCTTATAAGGGATGAAGACTTGCGTTTGTTTGGCAGGATTACCAATATGCTTGCGTATCAATTCCTGCTGGTCGTTGATAACCTGTTGCAAGCCATCAAACTTCTCCTTCATAGTCTTCACACCTTCCATCGAACCATCATGGATACCACGCATACCTATGGTCAGCATGTTGCCACCCTTGGAATCCCTTACCTCATCCAATCGATCTGCCCAATACTTCTGCACCTCTGCCTTATTGGTGATGTAGTTGTAACGCCCACGTTCCTTCACGTCCCACTCACCGGTATTGCTTCGCAATAATGGCTCACAATGAGAACTGCCCACTGCGATGCCGCAACTATCAGCCACCGCCTTGGCACCTGGAATCTTGAAGAAGGATGTCGTGCCCTCATGCATCGCAGGCCAAATGGCGTTGGCTCTCAATCTCATCAGGAGTTGGAACACCTTTTTATAGGTATCTCCGCTAAAGTTGTTGCTCCAAGGACGGATGCTCCAATCCTCATCATTGATGAAGATTCCACGATATTCCACGGATGCACCTTGCAAGGTGGTGAACGTATCATCGAGTGCCAAGCGGCTTCGCTTCTTTGGAACAACGTCTCCCCACCATACCCAAGGATTCACACCAGCTTTTCTCGATAGCTCCAACAAGCCATAGGCTGCCCCACGGCCATTTGCGCCCACAATCCAAATTTGATTGTTTTTCACAGCAATGTAAAAGCCATCTATCTTTTTCCGGAGTTCCTGCACAGGGATTCCCATCTTGCTCATTTTCTTCCTAACAGATGAAGAAGACTGGTCAAGTTCCACGACTCGTATGGTAGCCATTTTCTCGTCTTTGAGTTTCACGGCTGCCTTACCTGTAACAGCAGCCATGTCATCAGCAAACATATCGCAAGCCATTCTCACCACTGGGTCCACATTCTTCTGTACATGAAAACTTACAGCTTGATTGCCATCAAACCATACCATATCTTTAGCAACTAAAGCAACCATTGGCATGGAGCAAATGCCCAATGCCAAGAATGTTCTTTTGATTGTTTGATTTCTTTTATTCATTAATTATGTAGTTTTTAATTACCTCTGTTTTATCAAGATGATGCAAAAATACTGAATTTACAGCAAATTCCATCATTTTTCTTTTTATTTTTAGTCTCTTAATAGGCCTTTCAAATAAATTCTGTACATTTTTACATTTTTACGTATAAAAATCATATCCTATAAACAGGTTATTTTGTAACTTTGCATCAGAATTTAAGAAGAGGGTCACACAAGACCTTATATATCATCTCTAAAAACAAACCCAACAATGAAAAAGAAACTATTGCTACTTTTCTTCGCCTTCTTGTCTGTTGCGACAATAAATGCCGTAGAAAGAACAAAACTCAATTTCAATGGAGGATGGCAGCTCAAGGTAGGCGACTTCTCGGGAGCAGAGCAAACCAACTACCCAGACGCAGCTTGGAAACAAGTCACATTGCCAAGAGCTTTCAACGAGAAGGAAGCCTTCAAGGTTTCCATCGAGAACCTCAGCGATACCAAGGAATTAGCTGGCGGCAAGGCAAGCACACTCGACTTCATTGGCGTAACCAAGGGCAAGCCTGTGTTGCGCATCGTGGAGATTGACATGCTGCAATCCATAAAGCAAAAGAAATAACACCCCAAATCTTCAATACAAAAAGAGTTTATATAATAGGATAACACGTTACCAGACATGTGTCAACGAGCCTTATTGCAGAAAATAAGGCTCGTTTTTTGTTTTTAATACAGAAAATTAGGCTTTTCCAATTATTTTGCGTAATTTTGCCTTCAAAATAGTGAATAATCGTTGAAAAAGCATCAGTAAACATTAAACACTACACATTAAACATCAAAATCAATGATAGACATCAAAGGAATAACCAAGAGCTTCGGCTCCCTGCAGGTACTCAAAGGCATCGACCTGCATATTGACAAAGGTGAGGTGGTGAGCATCGTCGGTCCAAGTGGCGCCGGCAAGACCACGCTTCTCCAGATTATCGGTACTCTTGACAAGCCCGACAGTGGCAGCATCGTCGTGGATGGCATCGACGTACGTGAGCTTTCCACCAAGAAGTTGAGCGACTTCCGCAACCAGCACTTAGGCTTCGTCTTCCAGTTCCACCAACTCCTACCTGAGTTCACGGCATTGGAAAACATCATGATACCAGCCTTCATCGCTGGCAAGAACCGAACAGAAGCCAAGGAGCGTGCCGAGGAACTACTCGCCTTCATGGGACTCAGCGAGAGAGCCAACCACAAGCCAGCAGAGTTGTCGGGTGGTGAGAAACAGCGAGTTGCCGTAGCCCGTGCCTTAGTCAACAACCCAGCCGTCATCCTTGCCGATGAGCCATCTGGCAGTCTCGACTCCAAGAACAAGGCAGAGCTTCACCAACTCTTCTTCGACCTAAGAGACAAGTTTGGTCAGACCTTCGTCATCGTCACCCACGATGAGGGCCTTGCCTCCATCACCGACCGCACCATCCACCTCAAGGACGGAATGATCGAGAAGGAAGCAGAGAAAGCAACAAGCGAAGAAACGCAAGCTTGCGATGAAGATGAAACAGCAAATGACAACCAAACAGAAGAGAATATTATATGAGCAAAAAAATAAAACTCGGCGATTACAATCGCCTGCGAATCGTAAAGAAAGTTGACTTCGGTCTGTACTTAGATGGTGGTGACGAGGGTGAAATCCTTCTCCCTACCCGCTACGTACCCGAAGGAGTAAGCATCGGCGACGAACTCGACGTGTTCATCTACCTCGACCAAGAGGAGCGTATCATCGCCACCACCGAGACCCCTCTTGCCAAGGTAGGCGACTTCGCCTATCTCGAAGTGAAATGGGTCAACGAGTATGGAGCCTTCCTCGGCTGGGGCTTGATGAAAGACATCTTCTGCCCATTCCGTGAGCAGAAGAAACGCATGGTGCTCGGCAACTCCTACATCGTACACATCCACATCGACGAGGAGAGCTACCGCATCGTAGCCTCAGCCAAGGTGGAGCGATACATGAACGAGGACCATGCCCACTACAAGCATGGACAGGAAGTAGATTTGCTCATCTGGCAGAAGACCGACCTCGGCTTCAAGGTCATCATCGACAACCAATACCCAGGCTTGCTCTACCAGAGCCAAATCTTCCAGTACATCCACACGGGCGACAAGATGAAGGGCTATATCGGCAGAGTTCGTCCTGACGGCAAGATTGACGTCACCCTCCAGAAGACAGGCATCGAACAGACCGCCGACTTCGCCGAGACACTCTATCAGTATCTCTTGGACAATGATGGCATGTGCGACTTAGGCGACAAGAGCGAGGCAGACGACATCTACGAGCGTTTCCATGTCAGCAAGAAGGTATATAAGCGTGCCATCGGCGACTTATACAAGAAACGACTCATCACCGTTAGCCCTATGAGCATCCGCTTGGCGGAATAGAACTAAGATTCCTATATCTGAAACATTTCTCTCAAAAGTCATGTTTATAAATTCCATAGAAAAAACAGGAAAACGTATCATGGCAAGCATAGCATTTTTTTCTATCGCTATGCTTGCCCATGCTGAATCATCCACCGATTCGATAATCGCACCGAGCGACTCTTTATCATTTATAGCACCGAGCGACTCTATATCATTAGAATCCCCAAAACACTTCCCTAAGATTCATCTGATCAGCGCCGACTTCTGTCCAGGAGGCATCTTGCATACAAACGAATTTCTTGTGGGTGACAATATGGAGGGAAGGACGATGAACCATTCCTCATCTGTCAAACTCAAGTATGCTTTCATGGAGTCACCCGACAACCCCATCTCCCAAATCTACAAGGGTGCTTACCAAGGTGTGGGACTCGCCTACCATGACTTCAACCCACAGTTGAGCAATCCCATCTCCGCCTATATCTTCCAAGGAGCACGCATCGTAGGAGGAAAAAGAGTGTCGCTCAACTATGAGTGGAACCTCGGACTCACCTTCGGCTGGAATCCATACGACAAAGAAAACAATCCCGACAACAGGGTCATTGGCTCCAAGGTAACGGCATATATCAATGCCGACCTCTATGCCAACATCATCTTGAACAGATGGCTCGACCTCAATGTCGGCCTGTCTGTCTCCCATTTCTCCAATGGCAACACCTCTTATCCTAATATGGGATTGAACACTTGGGCTGCCCGCATGGGACTTTCTTATTACCTCAATCGTCCCAACTTGCAGTCACAGCCCACCCATCATGTCATCGCCCCATTCCATCGCCATATCAGTTATGATTTAGTGCTCTTTGGCTCCTGGCGAAAGCGAGGTTACACGGATGCAAGTACATACGACTCATATATGTTGCCAGGCACCTATTCCGTCTGGGGATTCAACTTCAACCCGATGTACAACTTCTGCCATTGGATGAATGTCGGTGTGTCTTTGGATGGCGTATATGACAGGAGTGCCAACATCGACCTCGACTATTATTACGATGCCACCACTATCGACAATTTGGATGTCCATCGTCCTTCCGCCATTCATCAGATGGCATTGGGCTTGTCAGGAAGACTTGAGTTTGTGATGCCTTACTTCACCATCAACTTAGGATGCGGTCACAACTTCCTCAATACCACGGGCGATTTCAAGGGCTTCTACCAAACACTCGCCTTGAAGTTGAACGTTACCCGAAAGGTATTCCTACATATCGGATACAGCCTGTCGGAGATGAAGAATCCAAGGTTCCTGATGTTAGGAGTCGGCTATCGCTTCAACAATCAGAGGAAGTGGAAGTAAATTTCGTTCACAACTTTGGAATGTCCATCCCAAAGTTTAGGATGCGCATCCCAAAGTTTGGAATGTCCGTTCGCAACTTGGGAACAGAAAATGAAAGGAGGCTTGGACAAATTTAAACAAGCATGAAAAAGTTTATCCAAGCAAGTACTCAAAAAAGAATATAGAACAAGTACTCAAAAAAAGACAGCGGCTATCAACTTCAATCAGAAGTGATAGCCGCTGTTATTATATATAAGCTATATTAAGCTACATGAGATATACAAGTTCATTAAGCCATATTAGTCTTCCCAAGCAGAGACATTACCATATTTCTTCGACTCGATAGCATCACTTGAAGTGATTGTGCCTTCGTCGCTTGTATCAAGATTTTCGTTAGCAGGAAGGTCAGGACTTGCAGCAATCATGTCCTCCAACTCGATTTCCTTTACCTTGATAGCTGGTTCAATATACTTTTTCATATTCATCATCTTTTAAAAGTTAAATGTTTACTTATTTACATATTTCTTGCCATTCTTGACAACGATACCCTTGTAATCCTTGCCTACACGCTGACCTGCGAGATTGAACAAAGGAACGTCCTCTTCACCGATTTCTATGGTTGGGTCATCGATGCCATTGGTAGAGTCATCGAAAGCGAAGAAGTCCTTGGCTGCTGATGCATTTTCCACTACCAAGTATCCCTTCTTTTCTGGGATGACAACTCCGCTCTTTACAAGCTTGAAGCCTGAAACTTCATTCTTTGTTCCGAAAGCGAAAATGGTTGTGCCATCGGCTGTTACCTTACCATCAGAGATTTGTAAGTCTGTATCGAAGGTTGCATCCGCATCTTCTGTTGCTGGGGTCAAAGTATATTCACTATTAGCCTCACCCTTTACGAGCACAGCCTTTCCTGCAGGAACGACACCTGTGCATTCGGTGTAAGCTACCTTTGTCTTGTCATCGCTCACCTTTACGGCGTATGCCTTCAGGCCTGCATCTGTGTAGTTGACGGCGTAATCGGCTGCGTAGGTAGAGAAGCCAGAGGCTGCGGTGGTGAGGGAAACAAGCTTGACATACTTGACTGTCATTTTTTGAATCTGGGTATAGTTAGAGAAATCAATTTCAACTGAGTTTGTATTTAAGGCACCTATTGCATAAACATCTTTATTATTTGCCTCTATATCAATATTTATAATAACATAGCCTTCAGGGACAGACACAGACAAAATGGCATTTTTATAAACTCTCAAACCTATTGTTCCTTTATTATTATAAAAACGAGTATTCGTACCTCCATCTTTCACATTTGTTATTATAACATTACCTGCAACAATTGTACCATTAGTACCTACTTCAACTTTATTGCTTGAAGCTGGAACATCATATCCATAAAGATCAGGTGAAGAGAAATCGAACAAACCATCCTCAGAAGGCTTTTTCACCTTAATTACATAGGAAGCCTCTGATGCTCTATACTTATCGTTACCAGCAAACGAAGCTGTAATAGTTGCAGTACCAATATTATCTGTTGAAACCAAAACGGAACCATCATTACTAACGACAGCTAAATCTTCATTTGAAGACTTATAAGTAACAGAGCCAGCTTCAGCAGGATTTAAGACAGCAGCATTGGTAAAAGTCTTATCTCCTGAGTCTTTATCAAATGTGTAAGATGTATTAGGAAAAGTCAAAGAAGTTTCTATTTTATTATTACTTTTCTCATATATCTCAATCTTTGTTATCTGAGTATTATGCGCACTGGTAACTTTTAAAACATAAACATTACCAGCAGATTGATAACCATCAGCTATCAAATAAGAATTTACTCCTGTAGCACCCGTTGTTTCGGTACTGACCGCTTTTGAACCTACATATATGTTTTGCTTAACAAAAGCAGAGGCTCCACTTCTTCCTGTAACAACAATCTTCTCAACATCAAAATTAAATGCTGGGAGTGTTAGAGCTGAGCCAGACTTTCCCATAAACAAATAACCTAAGCTACTAAATTTATACTCTTTAGCAGCACTTACAGATATAGTATAAGTGCCATTTGAATACTGAGTTTCTGTCGTTCCACCTGATGTCGGCAACTTCCAACTGTTAGTAGTAAAGTCAAGTGTGACTTTCTGTCCAAAACTCGCCCCCCCGAATATCATTAATACCAGGAGAGCCATGAAAATACGTAAATGTTGTTTCATAAGTTCATCTTTTTAGTTAATATATTAGAATTCCAATTCACTGTTTATCAACGATAAAGTAGCCATTGACGCTGCAAATATAGAGAAATATCCACTAACCTCCAAGGAAAAAAGAAAAAAGTTGCGCTTTTTATGCTGATTTTATTCGATTTGTAACAACGGAACCAAAATAAATGTTTATATTTGCACCCAAATGTACGACTATTCATTCATCTTATCTTTAGATGAACTAATGCAAAGAAGTAAAACCTATACACAAAATCATATAATCAAAACGTATAATCATTAAAATCAAAGAGATATGAGGAAAAAATTACTCAATGTGGCTCTTGCCATTATCGCATCAGCCTTGCCAACCATTCCATCCTTGGCACAAATACCGGATGGATATTACAACTCCCTAAAAGGCAAAAAGGGAGCGGAACTGAAGACCGCCGTTTACAACATTATCAAGAACGCAAAGGTACTTTCCTATGGAGATGGAAAAGGTAAGACCTGGTGGGGATTCTGGGATACCGACCGCGACAGCCGTGGCTACTTCATCGACCGATACTCCGCAGAGAGCGAGTGGGTGAAATCCACCAATCAAGGTGCTGCTGGCTCAGGTATGAACATCGAGCACTCCTTTCCTAAAAGCTGGTGGGGAGGAACTAAAAACCAAGCCTACAAAGACCTCTACAACTTGATGCCTTGTGAATCAAAAATCAATTCCACAAAAAGTAATTATCCGATGGGATCTGTAGTTAGTGGAGTCAAAGGTAACGGATGGACAAAGGTTGGAAATGGCTCCGATGGCAATAAGTATTGGGAGCCAGCTGATTCATGGAAAGGCGACTTTGCCCGCGGCTACATGTACATGGCTACTACATACCAAAACTTATCATGGGTTAAGACTGGTCTTCAAATTCTCCAGCAAGGTAATTACCCCACCCTCAAGGAATGGGCTTACACCTTATTTATTAAATGGGCAAGAGCCGACAAGCCTGATGAAATCGAAATCAAGCGCAATGAGGATGTCTACAAGATTCAAGGCAACCGCAACCCATTCGTCGACTTCCCTAACTTGATGGAATACGTTTGGGGAGACAGCACCAACATTGCCTTCAACCCAGAGACAACAGTCAAGTCTACTGATTACAACAATGGTGGCGGTGGAACTATCATTCCTGACCCTACTCCAGACCAACCAACAACAGAAACCATCCTGACCGCCGATTATACACAGGGCAAAGGTGACTGCACCGAGAGTATTGCCAAGAACGAGAGCGGATACACCAATATTTGGATACAAGATACAAAATATGGTTGGAAGGGCACAGCATATAAAGGCAAGAATACAGTTGCCGATGCCACCCTTTACCTCCCAGAAATCGACCTAACAGATTACCAGAGTGCCACTCTGACCATCAACCACGCCATCAACTTCGCCAAGGAAAAAGCACTTGATTACCTCAGCGTGGAAGCTACAGTAACTGACGAAGATACGGGCGAAAAGCAAACGCTCAAATTAGCAGACTTCAAGGGAACAAGCAAAGACAGTTGGACTTTTGAAGACCTCGCCCTCGATCTTTCACAATTTTGTGGTGGCAAGGTTACCCTCGGCTTCCACTACACCAGCGACACCGACATCTGCTGCACCTGGGAAATCAAGAAGTTGACCATCACCGGCACCAAGGTGACAGATGGCATCGACACTCCTACCCTTCGCACCGACAACGATGGCGAGATAGACTTTGGCAAGCCATTCCAAGTATTCAGTGTAGATGGAAGAAAGACCACCCTGAGCAGTGGCGAAAAGGGAATCGTGATCATCAAGCAAGGCAATGCCACTCGCAAGATTGTAAAATACTAAAGCCGATTTTATCTATCGACTTCCCAAGAACTCTATTGGAATGCTTTTGTACTCTGTTACGAGACAAAAGCCCTCAAATAGAGTTCTTTTAGTTAAAAACAACTAAAAACAGAAAGATATTTCAAGAAAGGCTTGCAAAATTGGAAAAATTACAATATCTTTGCAATGTCTTTAGAAATAAGGCTATTAAGCTATAATTCTCAAGACTGAAATAGTAACAAAATTATTAACTTTATAAATACGAATACATTATGAAAGAATTGAAAGGTACTAAGACAGAGAAGAACTTGCAGGAAGCATTTGCAGGTGAGTCACAGGCTCGTAACAAATATACATACTTCGCATCAAAGGCTAAGAAGGATGGTTATGTTCAGATAGCCAACATCTTCGAGGAGACCGCTGCCAACGAGAAGGAGCATGCCAAGATGTGGTTCAAGTACTTGGAGGGCGGTGCTATCCAGGACACAGAGAAGAACCTTGCAGCTGCCGCTGAGGGTGAGCACGATGAGTGGACTGAGATGTACCCACGCATGGCTAAGGAAGCTCGCGAGGAAGGTTTCGAGGAGATAGCCATCAAGTTTGAGATGGTTGCCGAAATCGAGAAGCACCACGAGGAGCGTTATCGCAAGCTCTTGAAGAATGTACAGGACAAGCTCGTCTTCTCTCGTGACGGCGATTGCATCTGGCAGTGCGCTAACTGCGGTCATATCTGCGTAGGTAAGCAGGCTCCTGAGGTTTGCCCTGTTTGCAACCACCCACAGAGCTACTTCCAGATTGAGGCTCAGAACTACTAAAATACTTACATCCGCTACTATAGATAGAAAGTAATTTCTTCGCGGAATGTACACTTCATACGAACACGGGGACGCACCATTAGATGTGGTACGTCCCCGTATTTTGTTTATACTATCTTCTCCAATAACAGTTCTATCAGCCTGGGCACTCCATATTTTTCGATGCTATCTTCAGGAATCCAAAGATAGTCGGATGGCAGCTTTAGGCATTCGCTTGTTTCCAACAAATAGAAATCTGCCAAGAGTACTCGGTGGGTAAGCACATGCTTCACATTCCTTGCGACAAGGCGAAGAGACTGAGGATTGGAAAGAGAAAGTAGCCCTATCATCTCCGATATGGTCGTTGCCCGGCCCTCATGAATCGAGGCATTGAATGGTTCCCATAAACCTTGCCAAATATCTCCCTCGCCACGTCGATGAATGGCTATCATCGGGGCATTACTTTCTCCATTTAGCGATGCTCCTCCCTTACACCTTATATATATATAAGTAAGGTGGCGAGTTTTCACCTTGAGTTTCTTCTCCTTGACTGGCAACTCCGAAACCCGGTCGCTCCGCAATGCCTCACAAGTCTCAGCAAGCGGACAAAGCAAGCACTTGGGAGATTGCGGTGTACATTGAATCGCACCGAAATCCATCATTCCTTGGTTGTAGGCAGAAATAGGAGACAATTCCATCTCAAAAGCCATCGGTCGAATCTTCTCAGAAGAAGCGGATGTCTTTAAAAAAGCGGATGACTCCAAAGAAGCGGATGAGTTTATATAAATTGATGATTCTATAGAAGAGGAAGCGTCAAGCAAATCTCCTCCAGGAATCAGCGATTGCGCCAAGGCAGCAAACTCTTTCTTTCCTTGAATCGAGTTGATAGGCGTATCGATGCCAAAATATCTCGACAGCACCCGATACACATTTCCATCCACCACTGCCGCAGGGATGTCGAAGGCAAACGATCCGATGGCTGCCGCCGTATAGTCGCCCACTCCTTTCAGCGACTTGATACCTTCGAGCGTATCAGGAAACTTTCCCATCCCCACGATTTGCTTGGCTGCCGCATGAAGGTTGCGGGCACGAGAGTAGTAGCCCAATCCCTGCCACAACTTCAGCACCTCATCCTCACTTGCCGCAGCCAATGCCTCGACCGTAGGATATTGAGCCATAAATCGCTCCCAATATTCCCAGCCTTGGGCGATGCGAGTCTGCTGCAAGATAATCTCGCTTAGCCAGATAGCGTATGGATTACGAGTCTCGCGCCAAGGCAAAGCCCTGCCGTTCTCACGAAACCAAGAAATGATCGTATTAGCGAACTGCATAAACCTTTTTTTACCTTTTTACTTTTTTACCCTTTTACCTTTTTAAAAATTACTGTTCTGGATACTGCTGATAGATGGTCAAGCCAAACTCAGCCGAGAGCGCATAGGCATGTTCCATGATTTCAGCCAAGATATGCTCGTAGTTCACCCATACCTTATCTTTCACGAAGAAGTAGAACTCCATCGGAAGTCCACATTGTGTAGCCTCCAACTGCCGCACCATCAAAGTCATCTCGGCGTTCACCTCCGGACGCTCACGAAGATACTTCTCCATATATTTGCGGTAGAGCTGGAGATTGGTTGGAGCCAAAGCTGCTGGATTCTGCAAATCAGCCAAAGCCTGATGCTCATACTGTCCTACATTTCCTTGTGCAACCTTCTGCTCATTCTCCATTTCTTTCTTCTGCTCGTTCTCCACCTCAGCCTTAGTCAATATTTTCCGCAAACTTTCCTTTGGCTTAAAGGAATCCTCCGTGGCAAAATGCTTATCCAAGAGACGAGCCTTCAAGTCATCATCCACCAGTCGGATGCTGCGAAAGTCAAAATACACCTTGCGCTGCACTCTTCTTCCTCCACTCTTCTGCATCCCTATCCAGTTTTGGAAGCTGCCATTCACCAAGGTAGCAGGCGAGATGGTGACGATGGTATTGTCGAAGTTGCGCACCTTCACGGTGGTGAGTGACATCTCCTCCACGATACCGTTAGCATCCACCGACTTCACGGTAATCCAGTCACCCTTATGGAGCATGTCGTTACTGGTAAGTCGGATACCAGCGGCAAGACCGAGGATGGTATCTTTGAACACCAACATGAGCACTGCCGAGGTAGCACCCAAGCCTGCGAAGAGCGTCATAGGGTTCTTGCCCAAGAGAATGGCAACCACCACGACTCCCGCCACAAAGAGCATCAGTACACGGAGCACGCCACAAAAAGTATGGAAATATTGTTGGGCGGAAGAACGACGCTGTCCGCTGTTTTCCAAACCCTTGAAAGAGCCGATGAAAACAAGGGCGGTACGCACCGACATCACCACAATATAGATGCCCGTGGCACGCTCCAAGATTTCCTTGAAAATAGGATATTCGAGGTATACCAAAGGCATTAGCGACCATATCACCACAGCTGGCACGATATGGCAAGCGGAGGTGAGCACCTTCTTATTGAAGAGTATGTCATCCCAAGCCACCTCCGTCTTCTCGGTTATCTTCATGATAATCGGCACGAGGATGCGGCGACACAACAAGTCACTCAGCATCGCCAAGAGGATGGCGGTGATAGTGAGCATCACGTGGCGTATCACAGGCACTGCGCCACCCGTGATTCCTGCCATCTGTATGAGTTCCTCTACAAACTTACGAATTTCCTCCATAACACTAAATCATTATAAAAGGTATAGGCATTTTCTCAACTCCTAACTAAAAATCAAGGGCGGCAAAGAATTTCACACACCTTGTCGGCAAAGTTGCGAGCATTATTGCTATGCATGATGCCATTATTGATAATCGAGAAGCAAAGGTCGTGACCGTTTGCCGCCTTACAATATCCGGCAAGGGAGATGACACCAGTCAACGTACCCGTCTTCGCCTTCACATTGGCATGGGCGAAACCTGTACGCATACGTTTCTTCAACGTGCCATCGACACCTGCGATAGGCAGCGACTGCTTCAGGTGAGGCAAGATGTTCTCATCCTGGTAAGCATAACGCAAGAGCTTTGTCTCCAACTCTGCACTCACATAGTTGTAGAGCGAGAGACCAGAGCCATCGGCAAGTCTGTATCGGGCAGGGTCAAGACCTATCTTGCGAATCAGTTGTCGTTCTATGTTGCGGGCACTCTTGGCACTCGCTGGTCGATTGCCCGTAGAGGCAGCCACCTGATAATACATGCTCTCGGCATAAAGGTTGTCGCTCTCCTTCATCATCTTGTGAAGCACCTGGTCCATCGTATGGAAACGAGTACAGATGGTGAATGCACTCGCAGGACAGCGTTTCACCGAGAGTCCGAAGCCCTCGTAGACGATGCCAGCATCCTTCAACTTACTTAGGAATCTATCCATGAAGTTGTCCTTTCTTCCGAATACCAAAGGCGAGAGCACAGGGTTGTCGTCATCCCAGCACCAGCCTTCTCCAAGCAGGTCGGCATCCTTCATCGAGCGATCGGCATAGATCGTACCATGAATGCTGTCCACACCCATATCCTTCAGACTGCTCACGAAAGCGGTCATGTCATCCGTGTTGAATCGAGGATCCATGCCACCAATACAATACACATCGCCCTTGAGAACACCATTCTCGACGACTCCTGTATACTTCAAGGTGGTTTTAAACTGATAAGAGCCACCCAACTTATCAAGAGCCGTGATGGCTGTGATGACCTTCATCGTGCTGGCAGGTCGCATCAACTGACGCTCACGGAAATGGTAGATGCAAGAATCGGCTTCCAAATCCCAAACCATGATGCCCACCTGCGAGGTCTCAAACATCTTGCTTTCAAGTAGTTTGTCTATACCCACCTGCACCGCCTTAGGCCAAGGCAATCGCAAGGTATCAGCAGCTATCGAGTCGACCATCGTCGAATCAGCCACATCACTCTCATCCTTGTCCTCTACAACTTCCTCCTCGTTTTCTTGGTTTTCTATCACTACTTGTGCTTGGAGTGGAAGGCTCATCAGCATCACCGCCAAGCAACTGATTACATATTTAATTGTTTTCTTCATTCTTATTTTTGTCTTTTCTGAACTTCCTTGATAAAAGATTCCTCATTGTCAGGCTGAAGACTGACAAGATGCTTGGCTCCATACTCGATGACCAAGGCATGGTCGAGCCCCCAACAGGTCTTCATCGGCTCTATGCTGATGATATCGCACACGGGAATTGTCTTCTTAGCCGAAAACCTGCCCTCATCAATGATTATAAAGTCCATCTCCTCATCACGGTCGATAGGCTTCACGCATCGAAACGAGTAAGTGGTGTTGAGAATGCGCTCTATCATCCCCACGACGACGATGGCAAGCAAGATGCCGATGATGGCAGTTTTCACCCAAAAGAAGTACCCTGCCAAAAGGATGAAAACGAGCACGCCACACTTTGCCGGCAATGTGAAACGTTTATGAAAAGTTCTATCTGTCATACCTTATTTATTATGGTAGCAGCATCTTTTATACAAGCTACTACACCTTATTATATTAAAAAACGCTGCAAAATTACAAAAAATCCGTCTCTTTTTACTCATTTTAAAGAAATATTATTACTTTTGCAACGATTTAAGATTTAATTCGCAATAGAAGAGAGATTTTTACACTTTGTTTTGACAAGGCAGAAGAATCTCTGAAGGTAAAAAAGAAAAGATAAACTCAATGGTTTATAAGTATGATTTTCTAATTATCGGTGCAGGAGTTGCCGGTATGAGTTACGCCCTGAAAGTAGCCAGAGCGCACAAAGGTAAAGTGTGCATGATTTGCAAGACCTCACTCGACGAGGCCAACACATCGTTTGCACAAGGTGGAGTAGCGTCAGTTACCAACTTGGAAGTGGATAACTTCGACAAGCATATCCAGGATACAATGATTGCTGGTGACTATATCAGCGATTACAAAGCAGTAAAGCAAGTGGTAACCAAGGCTCCTGAGCAAATCAAGGAACTGGTAGAATGGGGTGTCAACTTCGACAAGCAGCAGGATGGCAAGTTCGACTTGCATCGTGAAGGCGGTCACAGTGAGTTTCGCATCCTCCACCACGCCGACGACACGGGTGCCGAGATTCAACGAGGACTGATGGAGGCCGTGCGCAACAACCCAGACATCGACATCAAGGAAAATCATTTCGCCGTAGAGATTATCACACAACATCACTTGGGTGCCCGCGTCACTCGCCGCACTCCTTACATCAATTGCTATGGTGCCTACGTACTCAACCCAGACACCCAGAAGGTGGATACCTACCTGAGCAAGGTGACCGTGATGTGTACTGGTGGATGCGGTGCCGTTTACCAGACCACCACCAACCCAGTGATTGCCACAGGCGATGGCGAGGCGATGGTTTACCGTGCCAAGGGTACCGTGGCAGATATGGAGTTCGTACAGTTCCACCCTACAGCCCTCTATCATCCTGGAGAGACTCATCCAGCCTTCCTTATCACTGAGGCTATGCGTGGCTATGGTGGCATTCTCCGCTTGCCTAACGGTGAGAGTTTCATGGAGAAATACGACGAGCGCCTGAGCTTGGCGCCTCGTGACATCGTGGCTCGTGCCATCGACAAGGAGATGAAGATTCATGGTCTCGACCATGTTTGCCTTGACGTGACGCATAAGAATCCAGAAGAGACCAAGCATCACTTCCCTAACATCTATGCGAAGTGCCTCAGCATTGGCATCGACATCACCAAGGAATACATCCCTGTTCGACCTGCCGCCCACTACATGTGCGGTGGTATCAAGGTAGACTTGAACGGATGCTCCAGCATCAACCGCCTCTATGCGCTCGGCGAGTGCTCTTGCACAGGTCTCCATGGTGGAAACCGATTGGCAAGCAACTCCCTCATCGAGGCTGTCGTTTACGCCGACACTGCTGCCAAGCACAGTATTGAGCACGTAGACGAATACGACTTCAACGACAAGGTACCTGCATGGAACGATGAGGGTACGCTAACCAACGAGGAGAAGGTGCTCATCACACAGAGTGTGAAGGAAGTAGGAGAATGCATGAGCAACTATGTGGGCATCGTACGTAGTGATCTTCGATTGAAGCGTGCTTGGGATCGCCTCGACTTGCTCTATGAGGAGACAGAGAATCTCTTCAAGCGTGTGAAGGTAAGCAAGGAGCTTTGTGAGCTTCGCAATATGATCAACGTGGGTTACCTCATCACACGTATGGCTATCGAACGTAAGGAAAGCCGTGGTCTTCATTATACCATCGACTATCCAGTACATGCATATGATAAGAAATAATTTGTAAATTTAGTAATTTTTGTGAGAAAGAGGGAGTGCCCTCTTATGTATTAGATTCAAAGAGTAAGGCAGGAATGCGTGAGCACTCCTGCCTTTATTTATTTTTCGGAAAATAAAGATTATCTTTTTCTGAAAATAAAGATTATTTCTGCCCCGAAAACAGAGGACCGCAACTCTTTCATGTGCTGCGGTCCTCTGCATATTATCATCTCGTCAACGAGAACTTGATGCTCAAGCCAAAGTCCTGCGTGGTCGTAGGATAGCTGCTGCTTGAAAGCAACGGCGTGTTCGTCTGACGATCATAATAGAAGCTCATCGTGAGCAACTTGCTGAACGTGTAATCTGCCGAGAAACTGAGTTTCAAAGCATTGTTGCCACTGCTGGCACTGCTCACCATCGAAGCGATGTCTCTTACGATGGCTGCCTGCTTGCGGAAGCTGAAATCAAGACGAAGATTGAGATCGTGGTTGGTACCATACGTACTATTACGATTCGAAGAACTGCTTGAGTTCTTGTTCTTGTCATCGTTGGCAGCATTGCCCTTTCCGTTCTTTCCTTTCGACTTCACCACCTTGCGCTTGCCGCCGCCGAAGAGATTGAAGTTGTTCAGGCGATAACCCATTCCTATTACCCAGTCCTTGCTCAAAGCCTCGTTGAGCTGCACACTGGTCATACTGAGGTTCAGCACACGAGTCTGGCGATACTCACCCTTCAAGGTCATGTTGTTGTTCAAAGTCAAGTCAAGCCCCAACAATGGCGAGAACGCCTCGTTGATGCTCACTTGCGAGATGTTGAACATACTGCTTGGCGATGGATTGCCACTTGTCGCATCCTCGATGAATCCTAAGCCATTCATGAACTCCTGGAAGGTACTATACGAGTTATAGCTTCCCACGGCAAACACACTCTTATAGGAGTGGTTGATGTTCACGCTCTTGAAATGGTCACGGAACCAAGGCAACTTGCTCAATCCGCTATATCGGATGGTCCAGTTTGGTAAGAGTCGACTCAAGGCTGGGAAGAGCGAGAGCGAATTGCCACCCATATTGGTATACGTGCTGAGGAAGGCTGGCACCATCACGTCGGCACTATACTGGTTGACAGGTGTGCGAGAAGCGTCAAACTTGCCGCCAGCCATGCTTGAGCCTGCAGGATAGGTCATCCCCACATATTGCTGTTCCACACGGCTCTTGAAGTTTTGCAGAGACCCCACGAACTTCTCGAATGTCTTGCTGCGATAACCACCGTTGGCATTTCCCATTCCCTCGAAGGCACTTCCAAGCGAGATGGTTGTCATCTGGAAACTACCGCTCTGGGTGGTAGGGATTCCCTCGAACATATATTGGATGCTCTTCTGGGTGGTCATCGTGCGAGTAGCGTTGAGATCTATCTTCAAGTTCTTCACTGGCTCCAAGGTCATGCGGAGCTGTAAGTCCTCGGTCTTGCTTGTAGTGGCAGGGGTAGCAATGGAGTCGTTGATGAGCAACCAGTCGCGCTCACGAGCCTTGCTGATATAATCATCATTCACCATACCAAAGGCAAAATCAAGACCCGGTGAGAGAACTCCTTGCTTGGTCTGTCCGAAGGCATCGCCAATAGTTGGCGTGAAGCCTGGCAAAGTGAGTTGGTAATTATTGCGATAGCTCAAGCTTACATTACGTATCATCATTGCCACACGGGCAACGGCTTGCGCAGTCTTGTACCATCCCTTCTCCTCCACTGGTTCCTTAGCGAGCACGCTCACCTTCAACTTGGTCAGCGAATCCACCTTCGAAGTAATCTTGATGGTGTTGTTGTCCACCACCTTGTACTTAAGAGGGAAAGCCTTGCCTTCTGCCGTCTTAGCCGATACGATGAGGCGCTTGCTGTTCTTGCCATGCTTAACAAGGACAAGGTTTTTCTTGTCATCAGGCTTTTGCTCATTTCCAGCCTTCTTGCCATCAGTCTTAGACGAGCGTACTTTCTTTCCCTTAGACTCCGTTTTCTCATCCTTAGAACTATCATCCTTAGCCTTAGAGTTCTTATCTTTCGTCTTAGAGTTCTTATCCTTAGCGGCAACCTGCTCAGTTTTCAGATTATCAGCTTTCTTCTCCTCATTCTTAGCCAACAGAGGCTTGAGGGTAATTTCCTTCTCGAAGGCTCTCTTGTTGAGTGGCAATTGCTTCTTCTGCTCTTGCGCCTTTTTGTTGGCCTTGCTCGTCCACTCCTTCACTGCCTCATCAGGATCCTGCCCCTTGTCGATAGCTTCCTGTCTCACCTTGGCTATCTCTTGCTTGCGCTTCTGAGCCTCCTGTTTCTGCTTGTCCTTGTCCTGTTTCTTCTTTTGGATTTGCGAACGAGACGGCTCCTTGTCAAACTTCTGGTTCACCTTCTTAAGGAAAGGTACATGGTTGTAGAGTTTCACCAGGTTGAAAGTACCGTTCACATTTAGGCTGCGATTGGTATTGATAGTGTTACCATACGAGTTACCATCCTCATCCTCCGTTCCCCTGTTCCAGGAATAGGTGGAGTTATAGCTTGCATCCGAGTTTACCCAATCAAAAATAGGAATCAAGTTGAGTGGCAACTGATAGGAAGCGGTGAAGGTCTGGTTGTAGTCCAATGGCGCTCCCCAGTGCTTGATGCTTGTCCATACGGAATCCTTCCAAGCATGATACTGGTCTGCATAGAGTTCCTTGTTGATTGGAGTGTATGGCTCCTCTATCTGTGCATGGGTGGCACTCTGGAAGTTCATGTGGAGGTTCTTCGTCAAATCCCAGCGCATCGAGAACTCACGGTTCCAGAGGAACTGCTCGTTGAACGACACTGGCAACTGCGAGTTTTCCAACGACTCCATGTCACGCTCCTGCAACTCATAGTAGTTGCGGGTCATCTCGGTATTGAAAGCCACGTTCTGAGGCAACCAGTTCAAGCCGAATCGCTTCAAGATGTCGAGCCACTTGCTCTTGTTCTTGATTTTCTTGAATGGCTCCCAAGCCTTATACACTGGTGTCCAGGAGTAGTCGAGCGAACCTCGCCAGTTGTCCTCGTTCTCATATACGGTAGTCTCGCCCTGCGTATGCTGATGGGAGTGACTGTAAGAGAATGAGAAGTTGGCAGGGTCATAAGGCATCGGATGACGCTTGGTAGCGATACCGAATCGTGCATTCGAGATGGAGAAGTTGGTGTTCACCACCTTGGTCACTGCCATGTTCTCGATGGAGTCGCGCTCCGCCTTCGAGCCTGCGGCATCAAGGGCATCCTTCAACTCCATATCCGTATCAAGCGGATTGTACTTAGGCGAAGTCTTCTCCTTGCTCACACTATAATATAAAGGTATGCTCACCTTTGCCTTGTCTGGGAAGAACTTACCGAGCTCCAAGCTGGTGGTGACACTATAAGCACCATTGCTGTCGGTGCTTCGGCTTGCCACCTTGTCTTCCAAGCCGCCAAATCCCTCACTGGTATATCGACCCGTGGCATTGACACTTCCGAAGTCGGAGAGCTGCACATTGAGCGTACCATTGGCAGCCCAACCTCCCGTATTATTGTGTTCCAAGAGGCGTAGTTCATTGACCCAAACCTCACCGCTCTTCACTTCTCCTGAGTTGTTGCGCACACCTATCATCATCGTCTTCACCTCGCCGAGCGTAGGATTTCCCACAATGGTAATCTTGTTGTTCGGATGATTGCTGTCGTAAACGTTGAATGGTCGAGAGTAGGAAGCGAGTCCCTGCGCCTTCGCCTTATTGCGTTCCTTCTTCAAGGCAGTGAACACGCTGAGAGGCACGTCGAGCATATTCACCTCTGGCCAAACCGCCTTACAGTCGGCTGCACTATATCGGCTGTACTTGCCCTCTGGGGTCAAGGTCAACGGAATCTCATACTCATAATAGTTGTTCTTGTAGTCACTGCCCAAGCGGATGAACACAGAGAGCTGGTTGTCGTGCAAGTCGGTGGTGTTCTGTGCCAAGGCATTGGCATGGGTGAACATCTGGATGCGCTTGTATTGGCGCATGTCGATGGTGGTGTTCTTGTACACTGCCTTCGCCTCACCCGTATTCATGTTCTTGACCACGAGACTCAAAGCCTGCTCATTGTCTTCCACTAACTGTGGCTGAGAAGGGTCCTGACCACGGCGGATGCCCGGAGGCAACACATAGTTGACTGGTGTCTTCTCGGCGTTCTCCTCGATGCTCACAGCACTCGCCTCCAAGGTGCCACCAGTGGCTGAGCCAAGTGGCTGGTCGTAGGTACGCCAAGTGCCACGTACCAAGTCGAGGGTACCGAAACGCATCACGATTGGCTTTTGGAAGTTGGTGAGGAACATGCGCATAAAGCGGATGCTTGAGAAGTCGTTGATGTTGCCCACCTTCGACTCAAACTGGTCTACTGGGATGCGGAACTGATACCAAGTCACCGTCTCCTTATTGCCATTAGGAAGACTTGGCGTATACTCTCGCTTGTCAACGATATAGTTCTTACCGACGACAAGATCCTCAGGACGAACGCTGACATGATACTGGAAGTACTTCTCGTACTCATTCAACGTATAGTCTTGGTTGATGTCCTCCACATCAGGGGTTGACTTATAGGAAGTATCATAATTCTCGGTACGGCTGTCACTATCTGGTGAGTTGCCCTGAGGATTATTGATAAACTTATATCGCTGCAAGATAGGAGCCTGCATCTGGTCCCAGTCTGTTCCACGATAGTAATGGTAGTCGTCATGGGCAGGGTCGGCGAAGATGCTGTCGAAGACCGCCTGGTTCACCTTTCCCTGTATTTTTGAGAGATAGTCGTCATAATAGAACTGCTGCTCCTCGGTGTCATTCAATCCGTTGAAACCGACATCCTGCAAGGCACGGCTTCCCTTGGTGGTGGCAAAGGCGTAAGTGACGGTGCTCTGGGTAGGAATCTTACCCCACTGGGTGGTGGTAAAGCTATTGCTGCCATCCACAGGCATGCCGCTCTCATAGAATTTCTTGCCATCACGGAGAATATCCTCGCTGATGTCGCCCAAGTTGATATAGAAGTCGCCGCCATAGTCGCTTGCATCAGGCTGCTGATTGCTGTAGATGAATGGGTCGAGCAACCAGAACTCGATGTATTCCACATTGGCTTGCTCAAAGTCGTTGGTGTCGAGCTTGCGCATCATACCTCCCCAGTGGCGCTGTGGATTCGCCAAGGTTCCGTCTTCCTTCAGGTCGTTGACATTGAAGTTGTAAGGACCACGCTCGTTAGGATAGTAAGCGATGTTCATCGCATTCACCACACTGGTCTGGGTACTGTAGGTCTGTTGCTGACGAAGAGGGAACAACTCGCTCATGTAGACGGCACGCACATAGTGGTTGCTCAACTGGTTGAGGTCACTCTTGATGTGTCCTGGGGTCAATGTACTACCTTTTCTGTTGAAAAGTGGGTCGATGGTATACCAAGCCATCTGGCTACGATTGAAACCACTCGTCAGCCCCGTCTTGTCTTTGTTCTCTGGGAACATGGAAGGTACGCTCGAAAGAATCCAGGAACTTGGTGTCATCACGTCGATGGAGGTCTTCGTCGCCTCAAAGTCATCAAGATAAGAGGCATTGTCCTGCGTGCCGCTCGCCTGACCTGCGATGAGTTGCGCAAACTCTCCCGTGAAGGAAATCTGCGAAGGTTGCGTGAGATGCAAGAATGGTATCTTGTCGAGCACATTGGTCAGCCACTGACTCTCCTTCTTCCAGTTGATGTTGATGCCCCAAAGGGTGTTGTTGAGTGGCTCCTCGCCCATCGACACCTTGGAGAGCAAAGCTTGCTCGCTCAGGTGCTGCAAGGTACCGCTCAACTGGAAATTCTTGGAGAAGTCATACTCCCAGTTCACTCCAAACATGGTCTTTCGGGTCTGTCCGTAATCGGTATTGCTCTCAAGCGACACGTTGACAGGCGTTCCTGCATCGAGGATGCTCTGATTGAGGATGGTCACCTCGCCCGCGTTGTAGTCCACCGAATAGTCGGAACCCTCCGTCAAGGTGACGCCACCTGCCGTCACCATCACCGAACCTTGCGGTACGTTATAGGCACCGAGGGAGATGACGTTGGCGGCAGAACCCTTGAACTGTCCCACCAAGAGATACTTGTTTTTCTCGGCTATCTGCTTGGCCACGGTCTTTGTGCTGTCATAAAGTTCAGTAAAGGCATACTTGGCTGCCTGGTCGGCAGTCACGCCCTTGCCTGTAAGATATTGGTAGATGTAACTTCCAAAAGGCTCTACCTTCGGAATGAACACGCTACCATTCGAAACGGTATATCCCTCCACATAGTCGAAATATCCATTGCTATGCGCATTGTTGTTGTTGTCGAGTCGGTCAGCTCCCAACACCTTGATGAGCGGAGTCTGCTTCACTTCCTTCTCTGGGATGTAAGTGAGATAGACACCCGTGGTATCGCTCTGGAACTTCACGTCGAGGCGGAACTTCTCCTTCTCCACCTGAGAGGCGAGGTTGTAGACGTTCTTCATCATCAAGTCCCAGTTGCCTTGCTGAGGGTTGTTGCTTGTGTTCTTGAGCGACTTCACGAAAAGTCCTTGCTTCACGTCGGTCAGGTCGGAAGCGAACTCACCCACCTGGTAAGTCACGCCACCGTACGTGTACTCGTATGCCACCGCCAGCACCTGGTCGGTCTGCAACTGATTTCGGAGCGAGATGTAACCCATCGCCTTGTTCACCGTATATTCGGATGAGTTGAGCAATCGGGCACTCTCCAATTTTTCGTAATCAGAGCCACCTACGAGTCCTGCCCCATCGAGGGTCGAGGAAGTCTGGTTCACGTCACGCGCTGCCACATATTGGCTCACCATCGCCTCGTACTCGGTGTTCGCCTTGTTGGAAGGCACTTGCGAGCCAGTAGCACTCCACATGCCGTTGCTCAACTTCTCGGTCTCGCCCAAGTCTGTGAGCGCAATGATATTACGCGTATCTTGCGTAGAGCCCGTCTTGTTGGTTACCCACACTTCCACACGGTTGATGGTGATGCCCGTGGTAAGATTAGGAAGCTTCTGCATCCAGGCATCATAATGATTTCGGAAATATCGAGAAAGGAAGAAGTGCTTATTCTCCTCATAATCAGCCACATTCTTCTCAAATGGAGTCAACTGCACACCACCTTTCGAAGACACGCTCTTAGAGGAAGACTTCTTCTGCGAAGCCACCATTTGGAGTTTGAGTTTGCCAAACTGCATGTCGGTACGAATACCGAAGAGGCTGCTGGCACCACGAATCAACGACGAGTTGGATGGGAAGGAGACATTTCCCGCCTCAACGAGTTTAATAATCTCATCTTCCTTGCCATCATACTTGAGCTTCATGTTCTGGGCATCATAGTCGAAGGTGGCGTCAGTGTTGTAATTCAGGTTCATGTTCACCTTGTCGCCCACTCGTCCGTTCACGTTGAGGTTGATTTTCTCATCGAAGTCCATCATCGTGGTCTTACGATTACGAATAGGCAAGGATGGGTTATCGACGCTCTTCTTGTTGATGCCGAATTTCAGCTCTGCAGAACCTTGTGTCTTGACACGGATGCCGCCAGGACCAAAGATTTTCTCAGCTGGTCCCAAGTCGAAGTGCATATCTGTGAAGTCAAATTTCTCCTTGCCCTTCGCCTTGAATATCTCGTCATTCTGCTTGCGATAGTAGGCATTGCGCTCCTGCATCTCGCTCCAGGTCATGTACTCACTTGGAGTAAGCATGATTGGGGCGGAGAGCCAAGTGTTGCCCATCTTATTGCCGATGATATATCGGTCGAGGGTATCGTTGTACTCCACCTGGTACTTCATGTTTTCAGGACGCTGCAAGTCGAGCGGACTCTGGTACAAGTCGCCCAAGGTGATAGGTTGGGTGAGCTGCACCGGCCAACGTGGGTGTAACAAACTATCTGGGATGGAATCCTCGTCAGCCAAGATTGGTTGGGCAGTGACACCCTTCAAGGCATCTTTCTGCTTATCGCCATCCCGGTTGGAGGAAGTTTTTCCATTGTTGCCCACAGCATTCCGCTGCGCATTGGACTGCTGGTTGCGATTACGAGTTCTGTTATCCTGAAGAAACGGCAAGCCGACAGCATTGCCGAAGACCGTCGTCATCAGCAATCCCATCAGAAACAAAACTATCCGTTGTCTTTTCCTCATTATTTCCAAACTTTATATGATGTTCGATTATAGTATTCTATCGATATATGATGTTCGATTATAGTATTTTATCGATGGAATTTTCTACTTAATTCGATTCTCTACTTTGATTTGCTATTTGATTTGCTTCAAGGCAAGCTTGATGACTTCCTCCACCTTAAGATTAGGCTGCGCCTTCAAGATTTCGACTACCACCTTGGCTGAAGGAGCTGGCGAGAAGCCCAACATGGTGAGTGCACTGACAGCCTCTTCTTTCACGTCATTGTTGACCATCTCCACATTTCCGCCATTAGCAGGCAACTCATCAGCTATGCCAAGGCTCACAATCTTGTCCTTCAGGTCAATGATGATGCGCTGGGCTGTCTTCAAGCCGATGCCTTTCACACCCTTAAGCATCTTCTCGTTGCCCGTGGAAATCACTGAGCACAACTCTGAAGGTGACAAGGAAGAGAGTATCATCCTTGCCGTATTGGCACCCACACCAGAGACGGTGATGAGCAAACGATAAAGTTCACGTTCCTGCTTGCTCACGAAACCATATAGGGTAAAAGAGTCGTCTCTTCCACCAGCCACAAGCACTTCGTGAACAAACAGTTTAACGTTGGATTTGCCTTGTATGGCAGTATATGTATTCAGTGATATGTTAAGACCATACCCCACACCTGCTGTTTCCACCACTGCCATCGTTGGAGTCAAGTCGGTCAATTCTCCCTTAATATATTCTATCATTGTCGTGTCGTTATTAAATAATATATTTAATAAAACGGCTTTTATTGGATATTATTGTATAGAGTATGATTTCTTTACAATATCAGCTAAAACAAGGACTTTGGAAACATCAGCTTCTATAGATAATAGAATTTATCACTAATAAAACAAGTAAAAGTTTTTTCTTGCTCATTTTTTGTATTTTTCAGGGCAGTATCAGGTTACCTCGACTGAAGTCATACAACAACAAATCAATACACACCAATACAAATAATTTAATAAACAGCCCTTGTACATAATATGGATATTCATCCTTATATAATCTATGCATAGACAGTAGCAACCTAAAACAATTTCGTTTATAAGAGAGTATAATATGTGGTATCAGCCATGACAATATAAAGAGAGCAAGACATACAATCGTAAACCAATTAGGATCCGAATCTCCTACATAACATCGCCAGTCTATACCAAACAAAAGATACACTATTATAGACAATAGCCATAGGATTGCAAAAGCCCAGAAATACACCATCATACCAAATAAAGCTGTTATATCAAAAAAGGTAAAATAATACGGGTGCTCTCTCTTTCGCCAACAATAAATATGATAATATAAAAATTTCAAATATTCCATAATCATAAAAATCATAAAAAGCCCTCTTTTTCCCACCACTTCTGACAGGAAAAAGAGGGCTGAATATATACATGCGAAATTAAAGACATTTTCGAAAGAAAAATTATCTCGCTAAAAGCATTTACTTCACGATTCCTTTCTCCAAGTATTCCACGAGGTTCATACGAACTTTCTGACCAGCCTCCTCTGCAGCCACCTTCGCCATGTCGCTCTCTACCATGATCTTCACCAACTCTTCGAAAGAAGTCTTGGTAGGGTCCCACTTCAACTTGGCCTTAGCCTTGGTAGGGTCGCCCCAGAGATTGACAACGTCGGTAGGACGATAGAAGTCAGGAGATACCTCCACGAGCGTCTTGCCTACCAGCTCCTCAGGTCCCTCTACGCAGATACCCTTCTCGTGCTCATCCTTGCCTTCCCACTTCAATTCGATACCTACGTGATGGAAAGCCAACTGGGCAAACTCGCGCACACTATGCTGAACACCCGTGGCGATAACAAAATCCTCTGGCTTCTCCGCCTGCAAGATGAGCCACATACACTCTACATAATCCTTGGCATACCCCCAGTCGCGAAGAGAATCGAGATTACCAAGATAAAGCTTCTCCTGCTTGCCCTGCTTAATGCGAGCAGCAGCGAGGGTAATCTTGCGAGTAACGAAAGTCTCGCCACGGCGCTCACTCTCATGATTGAAGAGAATACCTGAGCAACAGAACATATTGTAAGCCTCACGATACTCTTTCACAATCCAAAAGCCATACTGCTTGGCTACTGCGTATGGAGAATAAGGATGGAATGGGGTATTCTCGTTTTGTGGCACTTCCTCTACCTTGCCATAAAGCTCTGAGGTAGAAGCTTGGTACATGCGACAGGTATCTGCCAAACCACACTGACGGATGGCCTCCAAGATACGAAGCACACCGGTGGCATCCACGTCAGCCGTGAACTCAGGTGAGTCGAAACTTACCTGCACATGGCTCTGCGCTGCAAGGTTGTATACCTCAGTTGGCTTCACCTTATTCATCACCTGAATAATACTCATGGAGTCACCAAGGTCGGCATAATGAAGATGGAAATTTGGCTTACCCTCCAAATGTGCGATACGCTCACGATAGTCTGTCGACGAGCGACGAATCGTACCATGAACATCATAGCCCTTTTCGAGCAAGAGTTCTGCCAAGTATGAGCCATCCTGACCTGTGATACCTGTAATTAAAGCTACTTTTCTTTTTTCCATAAAGACTTATTTTGTTATTAATCTGAATGTTTCTTTCATCATTGAGTTAGTGTCTCAAACTCAGTCTGTATTTCAAAGGCGACATACTGAAATGCTCCCTCACATACTTTCCGAAGAACGATGTATTGGAAAATCCCAAAAGCGACGATATCTCCTTGATAGACTTATTGGTAGAGCGCAGATAATAGGTGATGTCCGACAAGGTATAGTCGGTGATCCACTCTATAGCCGTCTTGCTGCTATGTCGCTTGCAGATGATAGACAGATACTTGGGAGTAATGCAGAGTTGCTGCGCGAAATACTCCACAGGGCGATGCTTCACCTCGCTCTGCTGCAACATCTCCAAGAAGCGATCGAAGATGTCGCTCGTGGTCGTATTCGTTTTTTCCACCGCCTGCAACTCCGTGGAGAAAGCATTGCAAAGAGCCAAAAGAGCACTTTTGAGCAAGGTCTCCACTATCTCCCGACGATAAGGATTCCAAGAGGAATTTTCCATGCGCTTAGGGTCTAAGCACAAGCGCACCAAGTCGGTGAACTTGGCATAGAAGAGCATCTCGTCCTCCGTCATCCTCACGATAGAAACCTTGTTGATATACATGGCTCGGTTCCACACACTGATGTGAGAATGCAAGATATTCTGCATACCTCGGTTGGTGACACAGAGGGCAACGCAAGCGAAATCAGGAGACACCTCCAAAATATCGATGACGGAATTAGGCGGGCACACGAATATATCGTTCTCACTTACTTCCACGACCTTGCCATTCACCTCCATGCGCAAGTTTCCCTTTTGGCAGGAAGCTATCATGTTCATCTGCAAGCGCACTGTGTCTGGGTTGGCAAGTACCTTCACATTGTCTATAATGAGAATGTCCTCGTCAAGAAAATTAGCACTGATCTCTGCGCTCTGGGCAAACTCACCTTCCTCAATGCGTTGCTTGATGTCCTTCTGTTGTTTTACCATTGATATGCTTACTATTAATCTTCACTCTTCTATTTCATACTTCACTTCTTAAAAGCCTCGCCTCTAAGAACCTCACTTCTAAAAAGCCTCGCGATACTTGTTCTCGTCCTTATCCTCTAACATGGAGAGATAACTCTGATAACGGCTTGCAGCGATATAATGGTCCTCTACGGCCTTGATGACAGCGCAACCTGGCTCATGGGTATGGGTACAGTTGGAAAAGCGACATCCCTCGGAGAAATGGAATATCTCCTTGAAATAGCTTGTCAACTCTTCCTTCTCAATGTCAAATGTACCAAAGCCCTTGATTCCTGGAGTATCAATAAGATAGCCTCCACCTGGCAAGTCTATCATCTCACTGAACGTAGTGGTATGCATGCCCGTGTTGTGCGCATCGCTGATTTCTGCCGTGCGCTGGGCGGCATCAGGTATGAGCTGGTTAATCAATGTGGATTTTCCCACGCCACTGTTGCCACTGAGCAATGAAATACGATTCTGGATAAGCGGGCGCAACTGGTCGATGCCCTCACCTGTCTCGGCTGAGATTTCCACGCACTTATAACCTATCGTCTCATAAAGCGTACACATCATCTTCTCGTAATGCAGTTCTTCCGCCGAGAGAAGATCACGCTTGTTGAACACCAAGATGACTGGTACCCGATAAGCCTCGGCACCTGCCAAGAACCTATCTATAAAAGTTGTGGAAGTCTGTGGATAATTCACGGTAACCACCAGTAGCGCCTGATCTACATTGGCAGCCAAGATATGGCTCTGCTTGCTGAGGTTAGGCGACTTACGAATGATGTAGTTACGCCTGTCCTCTATCGAAGAGATAAAGGCGGTACCTTCTTGGTTGGTGATAAGCTCTACACGGTCACCCACAGCTACTGGATTGGTGCTGCGGATGCCCTTCAACCGGAAGTTACCCTTGATTTTACTTTCGATAAGCTGGCCATCGTCAGTCTTGACGGTGTACCAGCTTCCTGTATTCTTGATGACAAGTCCTTTCATCTGCATTCTGCAAGTATGACTTAGACTGTCATAATTTCTTTTTCCTTCTCGTCCATCAAGCCCTCAAGCTTCTTGATGTACTTGTCGTGCAACTTCTGCAAGTCGTTCTCCGCGTCCTTCTCCAAGTCCTCAGAAAGACCGTCCTTGATGGCCTTCTTCAACTTTTCCTTGATCTCCTGGCGCACGTTGCGAACCTCCACCTTTGCACGCTCCGCAATCTTGTTGCACTGCTTAACGAGCTCCTTGCGGCGCTCACCTGTTGGCTGAGGGATGCCAAGGCGTACGATCTCGCCATTGTTCTCCGGGGTGATACCTACGCCACTATCCATGATGGCCTTCTCGATGTCCTTGATGGCCTTCTTGTCCCAAGGGCGGATGGCGATGGTACGAGCATCAGGGGTCGTGATGTTAGCCACCTGGTTCAGAGGCACCATGCTACCATAGCTATTGACTCTTACACCATCGAGGATAGCCACATTGGCACGTCCTGCACGAATATGAGAGAGCTCTTCTGCGAGATACATCGCTGCCATCTCCATACGCTCTCCTGCTCCACTCAAAGTTTCTTTTACGTCTATCATAATTTTTTCGTTTTTATTTCGTTATTATTTTATTTGTTCTTGTTAGTAACTGATTGTTTTGACTTATAGTTGAATCATTATTTAACTAATTGTTTGCAAAAATAGTCATATTTTATGGAATCTCCAAAAAAAACAGGTACATTATTTATGTTTTGCGCCCGTATTTAAAGCTGTTTCACTCACAAAAGTATTTATCGCAACAAGCCATTTTATTGCAACAAACCCAATCGCTTGAGTTCCTCCCCCACATAATTGGTGAGTTCCACAAACTGTTGGATGGTTAGTTGCTCAGGACGCTTAGTCATGATGTCGGTGGTATAAAAATCCTCTCGCGGAGCCACACCAGGGAACATCTGCTTCAAACTTACTCTCAACATTTTCCTGCGCTGGTTGAAGACAGTCTTCACCAATCGCTTGAAAAGTTTCTCGTCGCATCCAAATTTCTTCACATCGTTGCGTGTCATGCGGATGACGGCGCTCTTCACCTTTGGCGGCGGATTGAAAACGCCTTCATCGACAGTGAAGAGATACTCCACGTCATACCATGCCTGGATGAGCACACTCAGGATGCCATACGCCTTATTACCTGGCTCAGAGGCTATGCGAAGAGCCACCTCACGCTGAATCATACCCGTGCAACAAGGTATCAATTCTTTGTAATCAAGCATCTTGAAGAAGATTTGCGAAGAGATATCGTATGGGTAGTTGCCTGTGAGTACGAACTGCTCGCCATCGAAAATCTTGTTGAGATCCATACGGAGGAAGTCCTCACCGATGATGTTGTCCTTGAGTTTTGGGAAATTCTCATGCAGGTAAGCCACCGATTCCGAGTCGATTTCCACAGCCTTTACAGGGCGAGGCTTCTCTACAAGATACTGTGTGAGCACACCCATACCTGGGCCTATCTCCAAGACAGGTATGTCGGGACACGCATCTACCGTGTCGGCGATACGCTTGGCTATATTGAGGTCGGTCAAGAAATGCTGACCGAGATTTTTCTTTGGTTTAACTGCTTTCATTTTGTCAAAGTGCTTACTTTGTTTAAAGTACTTATTTGAGCAAAGACACCCCAAAAAGGTTTTTGCCTGATTAATTCTGCAAAAATAATATTTTTTTTTGAGAACCATGCAGTTAGAAGTGTTAATTTATTAACTTTTCACAAAAAAAATGATTTCAAGACCTTGAGCATGAATGAATCTGGAACCTTTTCAAAATAAATCAAAGAACTTCTTAAAAACAAATTCGAGACTTCGCTCTTGTCAAGCAAAGCCTCGAATCATTCATTTATATCTCTCTAAAATTAGTTCGATAGAAAAAGTGGAGAGGAGCGATTAATTCATCTTGTTCTCCACGTTGATAGCCTGAGCAATCATGATTGCGACTACGGCGAATGTCATTACTGCCATCATAATCTTTTTACCTTTTAAAAATTAATACTTATTGATGTCCTTCTATTACAGTTGGCTTTCTTACCTTCCGTCTATTGACGGTTGGTTTGCATGCCTTCCGATGCGATAGGTCGTTATCCTTTTCACGCTGCAAAAGTACTAATTTTATCGCTGTGCGCGAAAACAATCCATAAAAATTTGCTTTTTTCTATCATTTTTTTGACATACATCAAACAAGTCGCTACATTTCACTTTCCTAATCCGTGAGATTTGTGGAATCCTTATGCCAAAACAAGATTCTCAGCCCAATCCACAACCAAAATCCGTAATATCCACAATCACAAAATCCACAATCACCATAGGTCACAACCGACATTTTGGCTTGATTTTGTCAACAAATGCAGCAAAAGAAACCTAATTTATGGAAAAATTATGCTAAAAATATTTATTTCCTACGCTTTGCAGATAAAAAATAGTACCTTTGCAACAGTTATGAATACGAAAAAGATTATTAATAATATATTAAAGGTGGGCTGGTCGCTCCTTTTGGGCGGTGCCATTCTCTACTGGATGTATCGTGGATTCGACTTCCAGCAAGTGGAGAACGTGGTGCTGCACCAAATGGATTGGACATGGATGCTTCTCTCCTTCCCCTTCGGAATACTCGCACAAATGTTTCGTGGCTGGAGATGGAAGCAGACACTCGAGCCTATCGACGAGCACCCTCGCACAGGCGTGAGCATCAACTCTATCTTCCTTTCCTATGCCCTCAGCCTTGTCGTACCCCGCATTGGTGAGTTCGCACGTTGTGGCATACTCAAGCGTTGGGACGGAATATCCTTCCCGAAGTCTTTGGGCACGGTGGTCTCTGAGCGCATCATAGACTCCCTGTTGGTGATGGTCATTGCAAGCATTGTTTTTCTCTTGCAGATACCGGTGTTCATCAATTTCTTCGACAAGACCGGCACCAGTTTGGAAGGCATCCTGAGACAGTTTACCGCCACAGGCTACATCGTCACCATCATCTGCGGCATCGCCGTGGTCATATTGCTGCACTTCTTGCTTAAGAAGCTATCTATATATAATAAGGTGAAAGCCACGCTCCATGGACTCTGGCAAGGAGTCACCTCACTGAAGGACGTCAAGAACGTGCCGCTCTTCATCGCCTTTACCTTGGGCATCTGGCTGAGCTACTTTCTGCACTACTATCTCACGTTCCAGTGCTTTGAGTCGACAAGCCACCTCGGCGTGATGTGCGGATTGGTAACCTTCATCATTGGCAGCATCGCCGTGTTGGTGCCTACCCCCAACGGAGCGGGACCTTGGCACTTCGCTGTGAAGACAATGCTCATCCTCTACGGCATCCAAGCCAACGATGCGCTCTTCTTCGTGCTTATCGTACATTCGGTACAGACACTGCTCGTCATCCTCTTAGGCATCTACGCTTGGCTAAGCCTCGCTTTCACGAAGAAAACAGAGGAAGCGAATTATTCATTATAAATTATTAATTAAAACAAAATATTATGGCTGACATTAAAAATCTTAACCCAGTAGAAATCTGGCGTAACTTCGACAAGTTAACACAAGTTCCACGTCCATCAGGACACTTGGAGAAAATTCAGGCTTTCTTGCTCGATTGGGCAAAGGAAGTGGGTGTAGAAGCTTTCAAGGACCCTGCAGGCAACATCGTAATGCGCAAGCCTGCTACACCAGGTATGGAGAACCGCAAGGGCGTTATCCTCCAGGCTCACATGGATATGGTACCTCAGAAATCGCCTGAAAGCAATCATAATTTCGAGACAGACCCTATCGAGACCATCATTGATGGCGACTGGGTACGCGCCAACCATACTACCCTCGGCAGCGACGACGGCTTGGGTGTTGCCACCATCATGGCAGTGATGGAAGACAAGACCTTGCAACATGGTCCTGTGGAGGGTCTCATCACCGCTGACGAAGAAACCGGCATGTATGGTGCCAACGACCTGCCAGCTGGCGAGTTGAACGGCGATATCCTCCTTAACCTCGACACCGAGACTTGGGGCGAGTTCGTCATCGGTAGTGCAGGCGGTCTTGACATCACTGCAACTCTTGACTATAAAGAGGTGGAGACCGACAAGGACGATGCTGCCGTAAAGGTTACACTGAAAGGCTTGAAGGGCGGTCACTCAGGCATCGAAATCAACGAGGGCAGAGCCAACGCCAACAAGTGTATGGTTCGCTTCGTTCGCGAGGCTATCTCAGAGCTCGATGCTCGCTTGGCATCTTGGCAAGGCGGCAACATGCGCAATGCCATCCCATTCCAGGCAGAAGTTGTATTGACTTTGCCTAAGGAGAACGTGGAAGCTTTGAACGACATGATAGCTGACTGGAAAGACGAGATCATCGACGAATTCAACGGAATAGAAATCCCTGAGCACATCGAGTTCTTCGCAGAGAGCATCGAAACTCCAAAGACAGAAGTTCCTCAGGAAATCCAGGACAACTTGGTAGATGCCATCTTCGCTTGCCATGATGGCGTGTTGCGTATGGCACCATCCATGCCAGGCATCGTAGAGACTTCATCTAACCTCGCCATCATCGAGATTGGCGGAGGCAAGGCTGCAATCAAGATTTTGGCTCGCTCAAGCCACGAGTACTACAAGATGTATCTCGCCACCATGTTGGAGAGCTGCTTCTCCATGGCTGGCATGAAGGTAGAGTTCAGCGGCAGCTATGGCGGTTGGAACCCTAACCCTAAGAGCGACATCTTGGAGCACGTGCTCAAGGTATACAAGGAGCAAAATGGTGTAGACGGCAAGGTACAGGCTGTACACGCTGGCTTGGAGTGCTCTATCATCCTGAGCAAGTATCCAGACCTCGACGTCGTTTCATTTGGTCCTACATTGCTCAGCCCACACACCGCCAACGAGCGTTGCCAGATCAGTTGTGTAGCTCCATTCTGGAACCTCATGAAGCAGTTGCTCGCCGAGATTCCAACTAAGTAAGATTACAAAAAGGTTAAAAAAATAAGCTGAGAGAGAATTTTCTCAGCTTATTTTTTGCCATTGTGGTTTATTTTCGTTACCTTTGCAGCCGAAAATTGCAAGAATACGTAGCTATACTTGCACATGTTTAATTAAATATCAACCAATATGGACGATTATCACGCGGACAATAACAATGAATTGTAGGCGTGGAGATTGATTTTAATCTCCACACCAGGACTTTTATTTTTGTGGAGATTAGAAACAATGAGAACATACTGGAACATTGAGAACAACCTGAAGGCTATCAACGAATGGCAGCCTAACTGCTGGATACAAGTAACTTGTCCAACCGACGAAGACCAGCGCTTGCTGGAAGAAGAATTTAATATCCCTGATTATTTCCTCTCGGACATCAGCGATACCGATGAGCGTGCCCGCTATGAATACGACGATGGCTGGATGCTCATCATCCTCCGTATTCCTTACGTCAAGGAAATCAGAAGCCGTACACCTTACACTACCGTACCTTTGGGCATCATACACAAACGTGATGTCACCATCACTGTGTGCTTCTACGAGACCAATATGATGATCGACTTCGTGTCCTTCCAACAGAAACGTGGCGAGGGATTCACCGACTATGTCGACATGATCTTCCGTCTCTTCCTCTCTTCTGCCGTCTGGTATCTGAAGCGACTCAAGCAAATCAACTCACTCATAGAGAAAGCCAAGCGCAATCTCGACCATGGTGTCAACAACGAGAGTCTGATTGGTTTGTCACGCCTCCAGGACTCCCTCACCTACTTCATCACCTCCATCAGAGGCAACGAGAACCTCCTGTCCAAGTTGAAGTTCAAACTGCAAGTGGACGAGTTGGACGCCGACCTCATCGAGGATGTCAACATCGAGATGACACAGGCACGAGAGACGACAAGCATCTATTCCGACATCCTGGAATCCACAATGGATACCTACTCCAGCATCATCAACAACAACATGAACACCACGATGCGTACCTTGACCAGTATCAGTATCGTCATGATGTTGCCTACGTTGATTTCTTCCTTCTTCGGAATGAACCTCATCAACGGAATGGAGGACAACTCATGGGGATTTGGAGTAGCCATTCTCATCTCTGTGGTAGTATCAGGACTCTCATGGGGATTCCTGCGCTATAAACGCTTGTTATAGAAGAAAAATCTACTTTAAATACAAAAAAAATTAAAAAGCAAAGACAAAAGTAAAAAAAATGTGTTTAAAATTAGGTTTATTCACTTTTTTTACTTAAGTTTGCAAAATTATTGTGTATTATGTGGTCGTATCCTATCGTAGGAGACGGCTTAGAAATCGAATCATAAACTAAATACAGTGACATGATGGACTCTCAAGAAAACGCCCTTGTACAGGGAACCATGGAAGAACCTGCAAAGAAGGTGTATGCCACCAAGCAGGAAGTGCTCGAAAGAGTAAAGGAAATCGCTCATAGTGACGAAGCTCCAAACAAGGAAGAACTCGATCACTTGAAAACGACGTTCTACAAGATTCACTTAGCTGAGCGCGACGCGCAGACCAAGCAGTATCTTGAGGATGGTGGCGACCCAGAAAAATTTATTCTTCTACCTGATGATACTGAGGAAGCCTTTAAGGCGGAAATGCAGCTCATCAAGGAGAAACGTGCCAAAATATTCTTGGCGCAAGAGGAGGAAAAGCAGGAAAACCTAAAGAAGAAGCTTGAGATTATTGAAAAAATCAAGACTATGGCTACCTCACCTGAGGAAGCTAACAATTCATACAATGACTTTAAGAACTTGCAGCAGGAATGGAAGGAAATCAAAAACGTACCTGCCGACAAGGCCAATGAGTTGTGGAGAAACTACCAACTCTACGTGGAACAGTTCTACGACTTGCTGAAACTCAACAGCGAGGCGCGTGAGTATGACTTCAAGAAAAACTTGGAGGCAAAGACCGCCCTTTGCGAGGCCGCCGAGAAACTGGCAGACGAAGAGGATGTCATCTCCGCATTCCACCAGTTGCAAGACCTGCACCAGCAATATCGCGAGATTGGTCCTGTAGCCAAGGAATTGCGCGAAGAAATCTGGAGCCGCTTCAAGGCAGCAAGCACTGTCATCAACAAGAAGCACCAGCAATACTTCGAAGACTTGCGCGCCAAGGAGGAGAAGAACTTAGAACAGAAGACCGCTCTCTGCGAGAAGTTGGAAGCCATCGACCTCAACGCCATCAAGAATGCCGCCCAATGGGAGGCTACCACCAAGGATGTCATCGACATTCAAAAAGAATGGCGCTCTATAGGTTTCGCTCCTCAGAAGATGAATGTGAAAATCTTCGAGCGTTTCCGTACTGCCAATGATGTCTTCTTCAGTAAGAAAGCAGAATTCTTCAAGACACTCAAGGCTCAATACGCAGAGAACTTGGAGAAGAAGCAAACCCTTGTCAAGAAAGCACAGGAATTGGTCGACAGCACCGACTGGAAGAAGACGGGCGACAAGCTCATCAACTTGCAAAAGGAATGGAAGAGCATCGGCATGGTACCTCGCAAACAAGGTGAGCAACTCTGGAAAGACTTCCTCGATGCATGCAATAAATTCTTCGAGGCTCGCAACAAGGCGAATGCCGGCACTCGTAATGCCGAGCACACCAACCTTGACAAGAAACGTGAAGTCGTAGCTAAGTTGAAAGCTCTCTTAGAGAATCCTGTTGAGAATGCCCAGCAAGCCATCCAAAAGTTGACCGCCGAATACAATGCCATCGGACATGTGCCTTTCAAGGAGAAAGACAACATTTACAAAGAATATCACGATGTACTCGACAAGGTGTATAAGGAATTGCACATCAGCAATGCCAAGCGCCATCTCGACAACTTCAAGAACAACTTGAAGAACGTTGCAGAAAAAGGTTCCGATGCTCTCGACAATGAGCGTGGCAGACTACTCCGCCGTTACGACCAGTTGCGTAACGAGATTACCACCTATGAGAACAACCTCGGTTTCCTCAATGCTGCCAGCAAGAAGGGCAACAGCCTCGTAGAGGAAATGAATCGCAAGGTTCAGAAACTCAAGGACGATCTGGAACTCGTGAAGCAGAAAATCAAGGCTATTGATGCTGAGAATAAATAACTAAAGCAGAAACAAAAGTCTTTGATAAAGATATTTTAGTATTACATTAAGAAAGGAGAGCAAGTCGATTGACAAGCTCTCCTTTTTTACATTTTATATATAAGAGGGGGAAACACATACCAAGACCACTCTTCTCTACACCCTATCAGCCTCATCAGTTTCTTCAGCCTTGCCTACTTCATCAGTAGTCTTAGCATTCCTCTCCTCATTTTCCGCCTCTTCTTCCTTGATTCGCTTTTCCCAAGACATGCGAGTTTGAGCGATTTCTTTATTTGTCACAATATTTTCAACTTCCGAGGCCAACATCTCACAGATAGTTCTTTGATCTTCAGTATCCTTGAATGTCAAGTTTTTCTTTCCTTTGGTTCCTTCAGCCGTAAGATAGCAATAATTAATGACTAAGAAATCATACTGCTGAAGGATTTCGAAAAAGGGCATGTCAAATTTACCCCCCCGAATTGACATGCTTACCTTCCCAGCTATTCTTCTCCTCATCAGAAAAAGCTATAACAACGGAAAAACGGCTTTTGCGAACCACTCGCAAACGAGAGTCCATTCGCAAAATGAAGTCAATGATAACTCCATAATTTTTTCTTATACCGCCCCTCTTATACATCAGCAACAAGGAAATCTGCCAAAATGCCAATACCAAGAACACGACTAAGATGCACACATAAAAAAGTTGTTCCATAAGTCTTCCGTTATTAGTTAATAAACCAGAGCTTAAACTTGTAAAGCCAAAATACAAGAAGAGCGACTTCCTTTCTGAAAGCCGCTCTTCTATTCAGTTGGGATACCCGGATTCGAACCAGGAATGACAGGACCAGAATCTGTAGTGTTACCATTACACCATATCCCAATGTTGTCTCACAACTGATTAACATTGTTTCTCAATTGCGGTTGCAAAGGTACGACTTTTTTTTGAACCACCAAAATTTTTCGGCACTTTTTTCTAAAAAAACTCAATTTTTATCGATTTTTCCCTATTTTCCCATGATTTTCCATGTATTTAGCGTATCTTTGCACTTAGATAAGCCACTTTTTCGCAAAAAGACATGTGGCATCATTTTTGTAATAGATAAAAGATAATCAATAGAAAAATAATAAATGAATACAACAAAACAATTAGTAGAAACAATTACAGAAGGTATACAAGAGAAAAAAGGTAGTAAAATCGTCATCGCGGACTTGAGCCACATCGATGGCACCATCGCCAAGTACTTCGTCATCTGCCAAGGAAACTCTCCTTCTCAAGTAGAGGCCATAGCAGAATCAGTAGGCGATTTCTGCCGCAAGAACTTGGGCGAGAAACCAGCAAATGTTGCAGGTTTGGGAAACGACCAATGGGTAGCCATCGACTTCGTTGATGTTCTTGTACACATCTTCCAGCCTGAGGTAAGACAATTTTATGACTTGGAGCATCTTTGGGAAGATGCCAACTTGACAGAAATTCCTGACCTCGACTAAACATAAAGGATTTTTAATACACCTTATTATATATACATATTTATATACCTATATATACGTGTTTACATATAGAAGGTAAAACAAAAACCATACATATTATATATATAAAGAAAATGGAACAAGGGAACAATTTTAACAATCTCGGCAACCAACCGCCTAAAATGCCTAAGTTCAACATGAACTGGCTCTATGCCATCATCCTCATCGGATTGATTGCACTCTTCGTCACTGGCGGTGGCGATGCTCTCGGTGGAAGCGCTGCCAAACAAGCAAGCTACACTGAATTTAAGCAATACGTCGAAAAGGGTTATGTGCTCAGCGTAGTGACCAACAAGACAGAAAGCAAGCTGAAGCTCTATATCAACCCTAAGTACATACGTGACGTCTACAAGACAAGCGCCAAGAACGTAGGACCTTCACCTTACGTGGAAGTACAGTTCGGCTCCGTCGACGAGCTTGACAAATACCTCGACAGCATGGTCAAGGCCAAGAAGATTCATTCTTACACATACGAGAATGAGAGTGACAACAGCTTCATGAGTCTCTTGATCAACATCGCCCCTATCCTCTTCTTCTTCCTCTTCATCATGTGGATGTCTGGCAGAATGGGAGGCGGCATGGGAACTATGGGAGGCGGCATCTTCAGCGTCGGCAAAAGCAAGGCTCGCATGTATGAGAAAGGAAATTCCATCGGCATCACCTTCAAGGACGTCGCAGGACAAGAGGGTGCCAAGCAAGAGGTGCAAGAAATCGTGGAATTCCTCAAGAATCCTCAGAAATACACCGATCTCGGTGGTAAGATTCCTAAGGGCGCATTGCTCGTTGGTCCTCCTGGAACAGGTAAGACCTTGCTTGCCAAGGCTGTAGCAGGAGAGGCTGGCGTACCATTCTTCTCCATGAGCGGTTCTGACTTTGTGGAGATGTTTGTCGGCGTAGGCGCATCTCGTGTTCGCGACCTCTTCCGACAAGCCAAGGAGAAAGCTCCTTGCATCATCTTCATTGACGAAATCGATGCCGTAGGACGCGCCCGCAGCAAGAACCCAGCCATGGGTGGCAACGATGAGCGAGAGAACACGCTGAACGCCCTCCTCACCGAAATGGACGGCTTCGGCACCAACAGTGGTGTCATCATCCTGGCTGCCACCAACCGCGTGGACATGCTCGACAGTGCCCTTCTCCGTGCAGGTCGTTTCGACCGTGAGATTCATGTCGACTTACCTGGTTTGAATGAGCGCAAGGCCATCTTCTTGGTTCATCTCAAACCTATCAAGATAGACGATACCGTAGACGTAGACCTCCTGGCACGCCAGACCCCAGGTTTCTCTGGTGCCGACATCGCCAACGTATGTAATGAAGCAGCCTTGATTGCGGCTCGCCATGACAAGAAAGCCGTTTGCAAGCAAGACTTCCTCGATGCCGTCGACCGCATCGTGGGTGGTTTGGAGAAGAAGACCAAGGTGATGACAGCAGACGAGAAGCGCAGCATCGCCCTCCATGAGGCAGGACATGCCACCATCTCTTGGTTCTGTCAGTATGCCAACCCTCTCATCAAGGTAACCATCGTGCCTCGTGGACAAGCTCTTGGAGCAGCTTGGTACTTGCCTGAGGAAAGACAAATCACCACCAAGGAACAGATGCTCGATGAGATGTGTTCCCTCATGGGTGGCCGTGCAGCCGAGGAACTATTTACTGGACATATCTCCTCAGGTGCGATGAACGACTTGGAGCGTGCCACCAAGAGTGCTTATGGCATGGTGGCTTACCTCGGTATGAGCAAGAGCCTGCCTAATATCTGCTATTACAACAACAACGAGTACTCTTTCCAGCGCCCATACTCAGAGACAACCGCTCGTATGATAGACGAAGAGGTACTGAAGATGGTCAATGAGCAATATACTCGTGCCAAGAACATCCTGATGGAGCACAAGGAAGGTCACAATGCCCTCGCCGAACTGCTGATTCAGAAGGAGGTCATCATGGCAGAAGACGTAGAGAAGATATTCGGCAAACGTCAATGGTTGAGTCGTTCCCAAGAAATCATGGAAGACGAGCAACCTAAGATTGACGATACAGTCAAGGAGCTGCCTGAGGTGCAGGCTGCCATCAAGGAGCACGAAGAAAGCTCCAAGCAAGGAGAGGACGGCACTGCAAACAATGGCTCTGCTGAAAAAAACTCTGCCGATAATAGCTCTGTCGAAAACGGCAATGCCGAAAATAGCGGCGCAGCAAACAACAATGACAATTAAAAGAGTTGAATCATGACTGACAAACAAAAAAATCTCATCATAAGAACCATCACAGGCGTACTTTTCGTCGCCTGCATGGTTTCTTGTTTCCTACAGCCAAGGGCTATGGTGTTCCTCTTCGCCCTTATCACAGGCTTGACCATCTGGGAATACTGCGGTTTAGTCAACAATGAGTTGGATGATGTCTGCGTCAACCGCTTCATCTCCACAGTGGCAGGCGTGTACTTCTTCCTTGCCGTGGCAGGATTCCGCACAGGTGTCACAGGCTACAACTTCGTGGTGTTCATCCCTTACATTCTCACCATCGTATACCTGTTCATCTACGAACTCTACACAGGCAACAAGAATGCCATCAACGACTGGGCTTACACGATGCTCTCACAGATGTACATCGCTCTCCCATTCTCCATGATCAATGTCTTGGCGTTCGAGGTATCTGCCGTTGACGGACAAGTGCATTACGACATGCTCCTGCCATTGAGCATCTTCATCTTCCTTTGGACGAACGATACGGGTGCCTACTGCAGTGGCTCACTCTTGGGCAAGCACAAGCTCTTCCCTCGCATCAGTCCAGCCAAGAGCTGGGAAGGAAGCATCGGAGGTGGCATCTTCGTACTCATCGCAGCTGGCATCATCGGCTATCTTGCCAACGATGGCGAGAGCGTACACACCCTGAGCATTCCAGGATGGCTCGGATTAGGATTGGTAGTCGTATTCTTCGGCACCTGGGGCGACTTAGTAGAAAGCCTCTTCAAGCGCACGCTTGGCGTAAAAGACAGTGGCAACATCCTGCCAGGACATGGTGGCATGCTCGACCGTTTCGACTCTTCGCTCATGGCGATTCCAGCAGCAGTAGTTTATCTCTATACGATTCAGCTGTTTGGATAAAGACGAACTATCATTGATATTTTTGGAATAACAAATTATACATAAAAGGACATGCTTTCAGAAAAGTATGTCCTTTTTTGTTTACTCAAAACGAAAAACAGAAGTGTTTTCTTGCGAAAACCAATATTTTATTGTAGATTTGCAATCAGTTGGAGAAAGACAACTAAAAAACTGAAAATAACATTTAAGCAAAAATCATAATGAAAAAACTATTAACCCTGTTAGTGGCCTTGCTCTGCATGGCACAAATGAACGCAGCCAACCCAGTGAAACAATGGGGACAACTGCAAGTGAAAGGTGCGCAACTCTGCGACCAAAACGGAAACCCTGTAGTCTTGAGAGGTGTCAGCTTGGGATGGCACAACATCTGGCCTCGCTTCTACAACAAGAATGCGGTGAAATGGCTCGCCACCGACTGGCACGCCAACATCATCCGTGCAGCCATGGGCATCCAGATAGAAGACAACTACTTGGAGAACCCTGAGTTCGCACTGAAATGTATCACCAACGTTGTAGACGCTGCCATCAAGAACAACACATACGTCATCATCGACTGGCACGCCCATAAGATGCACACCGAGGAGGCTAAGGCCTTCTTCGCTTCCATGGCACAGAAATACGGCAAATATCCTAACGTCATCTACGAGTTATACAATGAGCCAGTAGAGGACAAATGGGAAGACCTCAAGGTATACGCCAAGACCATCATCGACGAGATTCGCAAATATGATCCCGACAACATCATCCTGATGGGTTGCCCTCATTGGGACCAGGACATCGACCTCGTAGCAAAGAGCCCTATCGAAGGTGTGAGCAATGTGATGTATACCCTTCACTTCTATGCCGCTACCCACAAAGACTACCTTCGCGATAAGTTGGAGGCAGCCGTCAAGAGCGGTCTTCCTGTCTTCGTATCAGAATGTGCTGGCATGGAAGCTTCTGGCAATGGTCCACTTGCTCCAGACGAGTATCAGAAATGGCTCGACGTGATGGAGAAAAACAAGGTGAGCTGGGTCAACTGGTCAGTATCCGACAAGGACGAGACCTGTTCCATGATATTGCCAAGAGCAGAAGCCAAGGGCAACTGGACTCCTGACCTCATCAAACCTTGGGGTAAGATGGTAAGAGATGCCTTGAGAAAATACAACAAATAGTTAATAAAAACAGGCTCGCCTCTGTTAAGGCGAGCCTGTAACACTAACTTCTCTCTCGTTATTTCGTCGAAATATAATCCTTATATTTCTTATGAAAAACCTCTTTTAATAAAATAGATTCATCTTCTCTTTCTATTCAATAAGACTAATCTACTTTCTCGATAATCTTCATACCCTCATCCACTGCCTGCATGTTGAGCGGAATCAAACCATGATGACGCTCTGGCAACGACTTGAAGAGAGCCTTGTTCAAACCATCTGTGCTGACCACAGGACAAACCTTGAGCAAGCCGCCCAACACAATCATGTTGAACACCTTGCCATTCTTCATCTCGGCAGCCTTGTCCATCGCATCAATGCGATACACCGTGATGTCCTTACGCTTAGGAGGATTCAAGATGCCATATCCATCATAAATCAAGATGCCGCCCGGCTTAATCTTTGACTCAAACTTGTCGAGCGATGGCTGGTTGAGCACGATGGCAACATCGTAATGACTCAAGATAGGCGAAGAGATGCGCTCATCACTCACGATGACCGTCACGTTGGCTGTACCACCACGCTGCTCCGGTCCGTAAGCAGGCATCCAAGTCACCTCCTTGTCCTCCATCAGTCCTGAATAGGCAAGAATCTTTCCCATGGAGAGAACGCCTTGTCCACCAAAACCAGATATAATGATTTCTGTCTTCATTTTTGAACTATATTTTGAGGAGTTAATCCCCCTATTTTCTAAATCCCCGTCGTATCCTTCAAGTCTCCCTTAGGATACTCCTTGAACATATTCTCTTCCATCCACTTGTTGGCCTCAACAGGTGAGAGTTTCCAACCGCTGTTACAGGTAGAGACAATCTCCACCAAGCTGGAGCCCAAGCCCTTCATGCTTGCCTCGAAAGCCTTACGGATGGCTTTCTTCGCCTTCTTGATGCTCGCCACGGTCTCCACGCTCTGACGGGTAACATAGCAAGTACCCGTGAGATGAGAGGCAAGCTCCGTGATGTTGAGTGGATAACCATGGAGGTCTGGCTGGCGACCGTAAGGACAAGTGGCAGTTTTCTGTCCCAACAAGGTTGTAGGAGCCATCTGACCGCCCGTCATACCATAGATGGCATTGTTGATGAAGATGACGGCGATATGCTCACCACGGTTCAGCGCATGGATGGTCTCGCAAGTACCGATGCAAGCCAAGTCGCCATCGCCTTGGTAGGTGAACACCAAGCGGTCTGGCCACAAGCGCTTGATGGCAGTAGCCAAAGCAGGCGCACGACCATGGGCAGCCTCCTGCCAGTCGATGTCCAAATAGCGATAAGCGAACACGGCGCAGCCCACAGGGCATACACCCACCGTCTTATCCTCCATGCCCATCTCCTCGATGACCTCGGCGACAAGCTTGTGTACCACGCCATGCGAGCAACCCGGACAATAATGCATCGGGATGTCGTTCATCAGCGTAGGTTTCTTATATACTAAGTTCTCTGGTGAAATTATATCGTTCATTTTATTAATTTCTTTAAAGCTTCTACGATTTCTTCTGGCTCTGGCACGATACCACCCAAGCGACCGAAGTGCTCCACTGGCACCTGTCCATTCACCGCCAAGCGCACATCTTCTATCATCTGACCCGCATTGATCTCCGCCACGAGGATGCCCTTCTTGGTCTCAGCCAACTCATGGATTTCCTTCTCAGGGAAAGGCCAGAGGGTGATAGGACGGAAGAGTCCCACCTTGATGCCTTGCACACGAGCGGTCTCGATGCTCTTTTCTGCGATACGTGCCGCACTGCCGAATGCCACGATGACATATTCCGCATCCTCCATCTGCTGCATCTCGTAGCGCACTTCCTTCTCACGAATCTCAGCGTACTTCTTCTGCATGGCGATGTTACGCTCCTCCATCACCTCTGGCTTCAACTCCAAGGAGGTGAGGATGTTTGGCTGGCGAGTCTTCGGACGACCGATGGTTGCCCAAGGACACTCCTTGGCAATTTCCTCCTCCGTGCGACGTGGCTTCATCGGAGGCAGCACCACCTTCTCCATCATCTGACCGATGACACCATCGCTCAGAATCATCGCAGGATTGCGGTACTTGAAGGCGAGCTCGAAAGCCAAGTCCACGAAGTCAGCCATCTCCTGTACAGAGGCTGGGGCGAGAACAATCACATTGTAGTCGCCGTTGCCACCACCACGGGTAGCCTGGAAATAATCACCTTGGGATGGCTGGATGGTACCCAATCCAGGACCGCCACGCTGAACGTTGACGATGACACCCGGAATCTCGGCACCCGCCATATAGGAAATACCCTCTTGCATCAATGCCACGCCAGGGCTTGACGAAGTGGTTAGCACACGCTTTCCAGCTCCGGCGCCGCCATATACCATGTTGATGGCAGCCACCTCGCTCTCCGCTTGAAGCACCACCATGCCAGTGGTCTCCCAAGGCTTGAGCAGAGCCAACGTCTCTATAATCTCACTCTGAGGTGTGATAGGATAGCCGAAGAAGCCATCCGCACCACATCTGATGCAGGCATGGGCAATCGCCTCATTGCCTTTCATTAATGTTACTTCTTGATTTGCCATTGTCTTTTAGTCCTCCTTCTTTCTGTAAACGGTGATGCAACCATCTGGGCACACGATGGCACACGAGGTGCAACCGACACATGCATCCGGAACGACTGCCTCCACATAGCGATAGCCATGCACGTTGACCTTCTTGGCCGCCAATGCGATGACATCATGAGGACACGCCTCCACACAGAGCGAGCAACCCTTGCAACGCTCCGTATCGACCACAATAGCCCCTTTAATCTTGCTCATATTCTATTTCTTTCTTATTTTTCAATGTCTTTCAGACTGCCATCCCCCTCAACATCATGGGTTATAGTAGTCCTTGCAATAAAAGCTCATGATATTATCCAACATCTCCTTGGCTGTCACGGCAGGACTCTCTGGGTCGAGAGCGATAGCCTCCATATAGCAGTCAAGGGCACGCTTAAAGTCGCCTTGCTTACGCCAGGCGTTTCCTTGCAGATAATACTCTTCAGCTGTCATTTTACTCTGTATCTTATTTTATTTTCCAGTGCGAAATTACGAAAATAAAGAGAATAAAAAAAATAAAAGCCCAAGATTTAAACTATATTAATGTTGTTTTTCCAAAAAATGCGCACACACGTTTTGAGTGTGCAATTTTTCTCATTTCATGTCGGGATTTTCCAATTCTCTGTCTGTTAATCTTCCTGTTTGTCGTTTATCCTAACAACTTGCGATAAACGACAAACAGAACGACACCTCTCAAGACGAGGTAAATGATGAAGGCGAGCCAAAGGGCATGATTGCCCATACTGCCATGCAAGGCGAAAAAGAGGGCGAAGAAGGATGCCGAGGCGATGGCGGTGGATGCCAACATCGACTTCGACTGGGTGATGCCCACGAAGATGCCATCGAAGACAAAGGCTGCCATGCCCGCCAAAGGTATCAATACCGCCCACCAGAAATATTCGCCCGAAGCCGCTACTACCGTTTGGTCGCTCGTCAATAAGCTTAGGAATCCCTCACCCCCTATTATATATAATAAGGTGAAAGCCACTGCCACTACTCCACCGAAGCCAAACACGCTCTTCACCACCTCCCGGAACGCCTGCCTGTTGCCAGCACCATAATACTTGCCACTCAAAGCCTCAGCGGCGTATGCGAAGCCATCCATGAAATAAGAATAGATGGTAAAGAGCGTCATCAGCAAGGTGTTCACCGCCAACACCAAGGTGCTCTCCCGTGAGCCTGCCGCCGTAAAGAAGAGGTTGACTGCCACCAAGCAGACCGTGCGCAGAAAGATGTCTCGATTCAGAGCGAAGAATCGCTTGAGGGGTTCCCAAGCAAAGAGACGCCTCTTGTAATCATACCTGCCAAGACGGTGGTAATAGATGTGAAACAGCACACAAGCCATCAAAAATCCCCACCATTGCGCGATGACCGTGCCGAGAGCCACGCCCTCCACCGTGAGATGACAGCCAAAGACGAGCAACAAGGATGCACAAATGTTCACGATGTTCTGCGAAATGGACACCACCATCGGGATGCGTGTGTTCTGCATTCCGATAAACCAGCCGTTGAATCCATAGAGTCCAAGCACGGCTGGTGCTCCATAGATGCAGACATCACAATAACGCCGAGCCAACGCCACGACATCCATCTCTGGCGACATCGCCCACAATCCACAACCGATGATAAGCCTTTGCAGGATGACAAACAGCACGCCGATGCCCACGCCAATGGAAAGCGAGCGCACCAAGAGACGCACCACCTCAGCCAAGTCACGCCTTCCCAAAGCCTGCGAGGTCATGCCACTGGTTCCCATCCTCAAGAACCCGAACAGCCAATAGATGACATTGAAGAGCATCGACCCCACAGCAATGGCGCCGATATAAGCCGCATCCCCGATATGTCCCACGATGGCGACATCCACCAAACCCAAAAGCGGTACCGTGATATTGGAAATTATCGACGGTACCGCTAATTGTAATATCTGTTTGTTACGAGCGTTCATAAAAACTCCTAACTCCTAACTTATTTAAATTTTTCCGCTTGCTCCTGGATATAGGCAGCGTCATCAAAGTAGTCGATGCGCATTGCCTTGCGAACCTCGTCCATGGTCTGTGCGGCTGTCTCACGAGCCACCTCAGTACCCTTCTTCAAGATATTGAACACCTCAGGAATATCCTGCTCAAACTCATGACGGCGAGCACGGATAGGGTCGAGCATCTTGTTGATGACGCTGTTGAGGAACTTCTTGGTCATACCGTCGCCGATACCACCCTTCACATACTGCTCCTTCAACTCATCCAATGTCTTGAACTCAGGCCAGAACTCAGCGAAATCATCATCGGTAGAGAAAGCCTCCATATAGGTAAACACGGCGTTGCCCTCCAAGTGCCCTGGCTCGTCCATGCTCATACGAGGCTCACCATTAGACATCTTCTTGATTTTCTTCCAAACGGTCTTCTCGTCATCGCTCAGATAGATGCAGTTGCCGAGGCTCTTGCTCATCTTCTCCTTGCCATCCGTGCCAGGAAGGCGACGGCAAACAGCGTTCTCTGGAAGCAAAATCTCTGGCTCCACCAATACTGGCGCATAAATCTGGTTGAAACGGCGAACCAACTCACGGGTAATCTCCAACATAGGCTCCTGGTCCTCACCTGCTGGCACGGTAGTAGCCTTGAAAGCGGTGATGTCGGCAGCCTGGCTCACTGGATAACAGAAGAAACCAAGAGGGATGTTAGCCTCGAAGTTGCGCATCTTGATCTCTGTCTTCACGGTTGGGTTGCGCTGCACACGAGATACTGAAACAAGGTTCATCAAGTAAGTGGTCAACTCAGCCAACTCAGGAATCATGCTCTGGATGAAGAGCGTACACTTCGTTGGGTCGAGACCCGCAGAGAGATAGTCGAGAGCCACCTCGATGATGTTCTGGCGAATCTTCTCAGGATTGTCAGCGTTGTCTGTCAAAGCCTGTACATCAGCCATGAAGACAAACATCTTGTCATAGTCACCAGCGTTCTGAAGTTGCACACGGCGCTGCAAAGAACCGATGTAATGCCCCAAGTGGAGCTTGCCTGTAGGACGGTCACCCGTCAATATGATTTTTCCCATTATCTTACAAATTATTCAAATTTTCTGCAAAGGTACAGCAAATTTGTCGAAAAACAAAAAAAATAGGCATTAATTTGTATTAGGAGATTTAAAAGTTTGGGTGTTTCGGAAAATTTGGTTAATTTTGCATTCAGATAAATATTATAGCAAATCATGAGAAATGTAAAAAGAATACCATACGGAGAATCCAATTTCTTGGATATTGTTCAGCGCAACCAATATTACGTTGACAAGACCATGTATATACCTAAGTTGGAGGCAGAACCTGATAGCCTGTTCTTTATCCGTCCACGCCGATTCGGCAAGAGCCTCTTGCTAAGTATGCTCTCGTCCTACTATGACATCAATCAGAAAGGGCGATTCCAAGAGTTGTTTGGTAATCTTTGGATAGGTTCCCATCCGACACCGGAACAAGGACTATATCAAGTACTTTTCTTGGACTTTTCTAAAATAACAGGCAATATAGATACGTTGCCAGAAGATTTCAATAGTTACTGTAATATTCGTCTGAATAACTTTATCGAGAGATACAAGGATTATTACAGCACGGAGTTTGTCAGAGAAGTGAAAGAAGAACCCGTTGCTAAAAATAAGTTCAATATGATTGATGCGGAGGCAAAGAATCGAAACATTCCTCTGTATTTGATCATCGATGAATATGACAACTTCACGAATGTCGTGCTCAATGAGCAAGGCGAGAAAGTATATTGGGCATTGACGCATGCCAGCGGTTTCTACCGTGATATGTTCAAGGTCTTCAAGGGCATGTTCTCTCGCATCTTCTTGTCTGGTGTCAGCCCTGTCACGTTGGACGACCTGACCAGTGGTTTCAACATCGGCTGGCATATATCTACCAAATCGGCTTTCAACCAGATGTTGGGATTTTCCACGGAAGATGTTCGTGAGATGTTTGAGTATTACAAGGAGAATGGAGTCATTCGCCAGGATTGCGATGTCGAGGCTGTCATTGAAGAGATGAAGCCTTGGTACGACAACTATTGTTTCTCGGAAGATGCACTCAGGACCCAAAGCAAGGTGTTCAACTGCGACATGGTGCTTTACTACCTGCGCAACTATGCCGAGAATGGTGAAGGGCCAAAACTCATGATAGATCCAAACACGAAGACCGACTATAACAAGATGAAGAAACTTCTCCAGCTTGACAAGCTGGATGGCGACCGCAAGGGCATCATCTATGAGATAGCGGAAAGAGGTGAGATTATCTCGAATCTTGAGACAAGTTTCCCAGCCAGATTTCTGACGAATCCAAAGATGTTCGTCAGCTTACTCTTTTATTATGGAATGTTGACCATCAAGGGTACACGTGGCGACAAGATGATACTGGGCATTCCTAACAATAATGTTCGCAAACAATATTATGAGTATCTGATGGAACAATATGAAGAAAAGGCACCGTTGGATACCGAGCAACTGACGGACTATTATTACGACATGGCATACGATGGGAAATGGCGAGAAGGTCTACAGTTCTTGGCAGACAATTACGCCAAGGTGTCGTCGTTGCGTGATGGCATCGAGGCGGAGCGCAACCTGCAAGGCTTCTTCATGGCTTACCTGAGTTTGAACAACTATTATTATACTGCCCCGGAATTAGAGTTGAACCATGGTTATTGCGACTTCTTCCTCTTGCCAAACCTGACCCACTATGCCTCCAAGCACAGTTATATCATCGAACTGAAGGTACTGTCGAAGAAAGACTTCGAGACAAAGGTGGATGGCGAGGCACTGACCAAAGGCGAGAAGCAATGGCAGGAAGCAGTGGAGCAAATCATCCACTATGCCCAAGCTCCAAGGGTCGAGGCACTCCGCCAAGGCACCCAATTACATAAGATAGTCATGCAATTCGAGGGCTGGCAGTTGAAGAGAATGGAAGAGATAAAATAAACAA